>Ga0308414_1000063_pt1 | contig 57482 bp, 68 predicted proteins | sample HotsprSampleOS50_FD_205667 | JGI IMG/M metagenome (GOLD analysis project Ga0308414, IMG submission 205667) | Hot spring phototrophic mat microbial communities from Octopus Spring, Yellowstone National Park, Wyoming, United States - 20090730_OS50 ... | reverse complement strand
TGTTTCGAGCATAGCAGAAGTCTTGATAAGAATTTCTTTTTGGTTATAAATTTCTTAAATCAACTATTTGGTAATCGCTCTTTTGAACCTATTTTATCAATTACACAATTTTAGGTACGTTATCTAAATTAATCAGTGCTGTCCAAAATAAACTTAAACCTTATCAATAAAAACTGATTTTAGTTCAAAATAAAAGATAATAAATTCATTTTTATTTGAATCCCTTATAAAAATCTATTACTCTCTTATTATTCTCAGGTTTTAATTAAATGTGGCTAATGCCCTTAATATCCTAATCTTTATAATAAGTGGCTGTCTAAAAAGTAATTTTTTATATAAATCAGTATGAAAACATTTGATTTTACAAAAAAATTAGAAGCAGGTGCGGGCTTTAGCCACATAAATATATTTATTTTAGACAAATGTGAAATTAATATTGGAAGCTATAATTAGTTTAAAGTCAGTTAATTTAATTTGAAAAACTCATTTTAAACCGACCTGGTTTATTTAATATCATTCAATTGAAATTATTAATCTTTTATCAATTATTTGAAATTAATACAAATTCTTAGTAATAAAATAAACAAGTTGATTATGACATAATGAAGATAAATAACAATGGCTGACACTTTTAATTGTCACCCAAGTCAATTGAAAAAGTTAGTTATAAAATTAGTTCACTGTAAGATTAATACTTCTGACAACTTCAGATACTAATATATAATTTTTTCCGCCAGATTCTTTACTGACATAATTATATTTTACTACCTGAAGAAGAGCCGGACCGTTGAAATTACCAAGATTTGAAGATGAAATATTAAAACTTCCATTATCATTTAATTCATTAGCTGCATAATAACCATTACCAGATTGGCTTGCTAAAACTATCATTGCTTTTGATGAAGTTCCACCAGACCAAGTAACATTAAATCCTGAAGATTTTGAAACAGTTGCATTGTTTGCAGGAGCTGTTAATGTGAAAGCCCGAGGACTATTAACTGAGCCTGTGAAACCTGTAACACCACTTCCCCCTTGCACATTCCAATTATGAGCTGTTCCATTAAAATCCAAACTGAATACCGGATTTGTTTGACTTGGAGCAATATAATATGTACTTCCTGAGATAACCATTTTATCAATAGCAGTTCCATTAACACTAACATTTCCGACATCAACACCATTTTCTCCAAATTTTGCAAATCCGACTGCAAGGTCAACATTAAAACCAGAAACTATTTGTTGATAACTTATTGTAGCAAGCACACCATTGTTAGTCCCAGTGAAAGTTGGTATTGGCTGCCCTGAAGGATTTCCACCTGGTTTAGTATCATTAGGCGGTTCAACAGGATTTTCTTTTTTGCTACAACCTAAAAATACTAAAGTAATTAACATTAGAGTTGAAATGAATTTTTTCATAGTAAACCTCTTTATATTGTTGAATAATAAATTAAGTTTAGTTTATGATATTATGATTAATCGCTTTCTGCACTGCTTCAATTTTATTATGAACTTGTAATTTTTTGTAGATATTCTCGATGTGTTTTCTAACAGTAAATGGAGAAATAAAGAGATGTTCTGCAGTTTTCACATAATCAAAACCCTTTTTTAAATATTCGAGAACTTCTATTTCACGAGCAGAGAGATTAAAATCCTGAGTAATTTCTTTAGAATTTACTTGAATCGGGTTTCTCAGTAATTGCAAAGTTTTAGAGGCAATTGTAGAAGACATTGGAGCTCCGCCATCTAATACCATTTTAATTGATCCAATTATTTTTTCCGGAGATTCTTCTTTTAGCAAATAACCCATTGCTCCTGATCTTATAGCCTTAAATATTTTATCATCGTCATCGAAAACTGTGAGCATAATGACTTTTATTTCAGGAAATTTTTCCGAAACAATTTGTGTTGCAGAAATTCCATCCATCACAGGCATTTCAATATCCATTAAAATTACTTGAATACCAGGATAGTTTTCCAGTTTTAATAAAAGCTCTTTTCCATTTTTAGCTCTGAAAGCAAATTTAATTTCATCTGAAAAAAAACTGAGTTTTTCTTTTGTGGATGCTGCTAAAAAATCATTGTCTTCGGCTAAAGCTATTGTAATCATTTCTCGTAAATTATTTATGTAAAAATATTTGATATTCTTATGCTCTTAAATACGACAGATGCACTAATTTGGAGTAACGTTAATTATTATTTCAGTGCCGTGTTCGTCAGACTTTATGTGGAAATTTGCTTTGGAGAGTTCACTTCTTTTTCTCATATTTTCTAATCCACTGCCGTCACTTTGCTTAGAAACGTCAAAACCTTTTCCATCATCTTTTACTATTATAGATGGTTGACCTTCAATTTCCAGGAAAATAATTTTAATATTTTTTGCTGACGAATGTTTAACTGAATTTTGCAAGGCTTCCTGAGTAATTCTAAATAAATTCAGCATTTGAACTGACGATAAGCTATAATTATTTGATAGGATATTTTGAATTGAGATGTTAATTCCAAATAATGTGCCTTCCAATTTCTGTATAAAATCATTTACTTTAAGATATAACTTTTCGAAGTTTCCGTTTTCTTCTTTCATTGCCCAAATAGTATTACGTAAATCAAACAAAGCAGAACGACTGAATTCACCTAATTTTGATAAATAACTGCTATCCTGATTTAACTGCTTATTATATTTAATATTATCAATTGAACTGATAATAAATGTTAATTGAGAGCCAATATTATCGTGCAGCTCTCTTGAAATTCTAAGCTTCTCATCAAATAATTTTCTTTCTAATTCTGCTCTCTTTATTTCATTTTTAAGTTCTATATCGCGAATTGCAATTTCGCGTTTTTGTCTTTGATAATTATATAAAAACACTGATATAACGATTATTAGAATTATTGAAATTATTGCAATAACAAGCCATAAATTTCTTTGCTGAATTTCAAGCTCACTTTGTGCTATTAACTTATCTTTTTGTTCTGTTTCATAAGCTATTTCTAATTGAGCAATTCTCGAATTCTTTTCAAGATTATCAAGACTGTCTCTAAAAAAAATATATTCTTTATAAAATTTAAACGCATTACTAAAGTCGTTTTTAGTTTCATAAAGTTCACTGATATTTTTTAGAGAATAAGCAATTAAATAGTTATAATTGAGTGATTTTGCTAATTCCTTTGTTTGGAAATAATAATAAAGTGCTGAGTCAATTTTATTTTGAGCTTTAAAGAAATCAGCACGAAGTGATAAATTCTCTGCTATCCCAAAAAATCCTTGTTCTTTTTTTCTATAAAAATCAGATGTAGAAAGATATCTGAATGCCTGATTAAAATCTTTTTTAAGTGCGTGAATACCAGCAATTTTATTCAGGCTAAAAGGAATACCAATTGTGTCATTATTCTTAAACTTAATTTCCAGAGATTTTGTAGCATAATAAAGAGCACTATCAAGTTTATTTTCCATTTCTTTTAGAACAGCATAATTGTCAAAAAGTTTACTTAAAAGAGTTTCATTATTTTCAATTTTAAGACCTATATCTATTGCTTTTCTCATATATTCATTAGCTTTTTGCATATCTCTTCTTTTTAACTGATAACCAAATTCTCCATAAGCATCAGCTAATTCCAATTTCATATCATACTGAGTAAAAAAATTAATTGACTGAATGTGAAACTCTGTGGATTTATCATAATTGCCAAGCAAATAATGAACTAATGCAAGTTTGCTTATAGCAATACCCTCGCCTTTTCTATAATTGATTTTTCTTGCATTCTCTAAGTTTTGGGTAAATGTATTTAATGACTGCCTGAGATTTGCAACTATTTTATCAAAATCCATTGAATTGATAGAATCTATCTGAGCAGTTGATATCTGCCCGAAAGTAACAAAAGTGTAAAGGATTATGAAGAAGAAAATTTTAAGTGAATTATTCACCATTTGAAAAACTCGTTATTAGAGTTTATTTAAGGAATTTGTTTTTTATAAAATCTAACTCTTTTTTATCTAATACTTGTAAAACGATGAATATTACAAAAGAAATAAAACTTAATATTTTCCAAATAATAACATTTTGCTTATCAATCAGAAATACATAATAAATTATTGCAATAATTGAAATAGCTAAGAAAATCTTCCCTACCTTTAAATACTCATAGTTGATTTTATAATATTTCTGAGTTACAATATAATAACCCAAAGCCATAACTAAATAACTTAGTAAAGTTGCAAGTGCAGCACCATTAATGTTTAATACAGGAATAAGTAAAAAATTCGCCAGAATATTTATAGCTGCACCCAATCCGGTAACTATTGGTGCGTATATGCTTTTTTCTTCAATATAAATTCCTGCTGAAAAAACTACATACATACCATTAAAAAGATAAGCAAAAAGAACTACTGGGATAATTGGAATTCCATCCCAATATCTTTGTCCAATCAAATGATAGCCCCAGAAACTAATTTTAATAATGTCTTCAATAAAAAGTGAGACCAAAACAAGTAAAATTCCGCTGACAACACAGAAATATGTAAGAACTTTTGCAAATACTTCTTTGATATTTTCTACTTTTGAATTATTAAGAAAAAATGGCTGCCAGGCGTATTGAAACATCCCAACAAAAAGCATCATAAAAATTCCAAGTTTATAATTAGCTTTATATACTCCTACTGTCTCAACATTTGTAAGTTTTTCTAATATTGGAACGTCAATTACTTGTACGAACATCAATGCTAATCCTGCGGGTAAATAAGGCAAACCAAATTTTAGTAATTTCTTTAATAACAGATAATTTATTCTTAGTCTAAAATTTTTAATTATAGTTGGTATTAGCAAAACTAAAGTCAAAGCTGCTGCCAAAAGATTACTAATCAGAATTGCTTCAATACCAAATCTGAAATAAAAAATAAGAACAAAATTTGCAATAAGATTAACCAGAATATTCAGCACTTTAAGAAGAGAAAACAGTTTTGCTTTTCTTTCCAGTCTTAACTTTAAAAAAGGAATATTTGAATTTGAATCAAAGAATAAAATAATGGAAGCTATTATTATTAACGAAGAATAATTTCCAGGAATTTCTATCAAGTAACAAATATCTCTGCTGAAAAAAATTATAACTGAACTTATTAAAACCGAAGTAAAAAAAACACTTATATATGGAGTTGAAAAATTATCTTTATCATCAGCTGCATCTTTGAAAGAAGCATATTTTAAGTAAGCAGAATCTAAACCATAGATGTAAACAATATTGAAAATGGCGATGTAAGAGTAAATAATAAAAATGTATCCATATTCACCAGGATTAAAAACATTTGTAAAAAAAGGCACGAATAAAAAATTAAGAAGTCTCCCGACAATTGTACTTATTCCATAAATCAAAGTATCTTTGCTTAACTCTTTGAGTTTATCAAACATAATTACAACATCCTTATATCGAGAGAAATATCGAGAGCATTAACACTATGTGTTAAAGCACCAACAGAGATAAAATCAACACCTGTTTCTGCTACTTTTTTAACATTCTTCAGATTTATTCCACCGGATGCTTCAATCTTACACTTCCCGGATATTAAATCAACAGCTTTTTTCATTTGACTTATTGAAAAATTATCAAGCATAATTATGTCAACATTATTTGCAAGCGCTTCTTCTACTTCCTGAAGATTTTTAGTTTCAACTTCAATTAGAATTTTCTTTTTATTTTTTTCTAAATATTTTCTGCAGGAATTAACTGCATTAGAAATTGTTCCACTGACAGCTATATGATTATCTTTAATTAAAATCATATCAAACAGACCGATGCGGTGATTATCTCCCTGCCCCATTCTAACGGCATATTTATCAAAATATCTAAGGCCGGGAACTGTTTTTCGTGTATCAAGTATTTTAGCTTTTGTATGTTTGATTTCGTTTACATATTTATTTGTTAATGTAGATATTCCACTCATTCTTTGAAGAAAATTTAGTACAGTTCTTTCTGCAGTTAGTAAAGCTCTTGCATTACCTGAAACCAAAGCTGCAACTGTTCCTGATTGAACTTGATCGCCATCTTTAACAAATTTCTGAAACTTTATTTTTCTATTCAATAATGAGAAAATTTTTTCTGCAACTTCAAGTCCTGAAATAATTCCATCCGCTTTCACAAGTAAAATAGCCTCTGCTTTCTTTAACTTGGGAATTGTTAAAATAGTAGTTATATCTCCTGATCCAATATCTTCATCAAGAGCAAATTTCAGAATAGAATTGAGTTGTTTATTCCATTTCATTTAATTATAAAATTTTGATATCGCATCAATGAATATTTTGGGAGCGCGGGTTGCCTTCATTGTTTTTGAGTTGACAAAAGCAAGTTCAACATATCCTTTTACTATTTCAACATTTCTATCCAAGGATTTAATAACGTGATCAATATGAACTTTTACTTTTGGAAAATCTGGAACAATAGTTTGAATTTCTAAAACTTCATCATAAAATGCCGGCGAAAGATAAGTTATTTTTGTTTCAATTACCGGCATTAGAAAACCATTCTCCTCAATTAGTTTATAAGGAAGTCCTATTTCTCTCATCATCTCAGTTCTTCCAATTTCAAAGTATTCGAAGTATTTGCCGTTGTAAACATATTTCATCTGATCGGTATCAGCATAGCGAACACGAACAGTAGTTTTATAAATCATCATAAATAAAAGAATTATTCTTTACTAAGAAGATAGTCAGCCATTTGACCTAATTCTTTTATATCCAAATTATTGTAAGCAGGCATAATCATTTGAGGATATTTTTCTTTATAATCTTTAAATCTTGATTGCTCCATAAAAGAGTTGGGATTTCTTAAGTAGCTTATAAGTTTATCTCTATCCCAGTATTTTTTTAAGTTTTCAAGAGGAGGACCCATTGGTGATCCCTGAAGTGAAGCACCGTGACAATTTAAACAGCCGTGCTTACTCATTAAATCATATCCTGAAAGTTCTGAAGTAATTTCCTGATTCATCATCGGAGAATCATTATTAATTATAGGAATAGCTTCCGGTCTTTTAGTCGCTTTTTGTAGAATAAAAAGAGCCATAAAAAGTAATAAGAAGGCTGCAACCCATATCTGTGGTTTTGTCATTTAATATCCTATATTAGTTTGTAATTATTCAATTTGAAAAGACGCTGTAACAACACCAATTATTTCTTTTTCTATCGAGCTTAAATCATTAATTCCATAGTCAGAAACCTCATTAGAAAATTTAGGAGTAATTTGTATAACTCCCATTCTGGCACTTCTCATCGGGCCAAGCTCTCTGTCAGTTGCTTCAGCAATTTTTTTAGCTCTCACCATTGCATCTTTTGCTGCTTCTGCCTGAATTTCAATTTTCAAATCAGCCAATTTTGTATAGTGATATTCCGGTGGTTCTACAGAAAAATTAACTCCCTGCTCAATGACAGAAGAAACATCTAATGACATTTGTTTAATCTTATTTACATCTTTTGAAGAGATTTGAATTCTCTGATTATAAACATAACCAGTAATTCGACCAGTAGAGACTCCGCTTGATGTAATTTCATAAAGAGGATAGGAAGTAATTGTATATAACTCAACATTATCTTTAGGGAATCCATTTTTATCAAAAAACTTTAATAAGGTTCGTCTTTGAGATTCAAGTTCTTTGAATGCGAGTTCGGGGGAAGAATATGTTACTGAAATTGTACCCCTAAGGATTCCATAATCAGAAATAATTTCTTTTTTTGCCGACCCGGTAACAGTAATCGTTTGATTAGAACTCTGATTAGATTTCCACGCTGTAGTGAAAATTATCACCCCAATTATGAAACTAATTCCTAAAAAACTAAAATCTATTATTCTGCTTCTTTGTTCCATTTCATTCACCATTTTTTTTTAACTCGGTATTAAACATATTAAAAAAGTAAAATTTAACCAATCTAATTTGAGTTAAATTGTTAATCAAGACTTCGAAAAATTATTCTTTTGTCATCTTGAGCCTGTCGAAAGATGACAATTTTATTCAAAATCACACTTCGACTTCGCTCAGTGTGCTTTTGAAATTAATTAAAGTTAATTTTTAAGAAATTACTAATAAATATTATTATTACGAGCAAATATGGAATTAAAATCAAACAGACTAATTAAAGAAAAAAGCCAATATTTACTTCAACACGCATATAACCCTGTTAACTGGTATCCTTGGTGCGAGGAAGCATTTGAAAAAGCAAAACTTGAAGACAAACCAATTTTTCTTTCTATCGGTTATTCAACTTGTCATTGGTGCCACGTAATGGAGAAAGAGTCTTTTGAAGATAACGAAGTTGCAAAACTGATGAATGATACTTTTATCTCAATAAAAGTAGATAGAGAAGAACGACCTGATATTGATGGTGTTTATATGAAAGCTTGCCAAATGATAACAGGTAGTGGTGGGTGGCCTCTTACAATCATAATGACTCCTGATCGAAAACCATTTTTTTTAGGAACTTATTTCCCTAAAAAACAAAGATATAATCGAATTGGAATGATCGAGTTGATTCCTAAGATTAGAGAATTCTGGTATGACAAGCGAGAAGAAATCTTACAAAGTGCAGAAGAGATTACTAAAAGTCTGAATCAAATATCAAATAGCACAAGTGAAAGAAAAATTGACCAAACGGATATTGAAAAAGCTTATAATCAATTTCATAAAAGATTCGATACAACATATGGTGGATTTGGTGAAGCACCAAAGTTTCCGAGTCCGCACAACTTAATTTTCTTATTGAGATATTCCCAACTCTTAAAATCAGATGATGCTCTTAAAATGGTTGAAAAAACCTTGACTAAAATGAGACTTGGAGGAATTTATGATCATATCGGTTTTGGTTTTTGCAGATATTCAACTGACAGGTTTTGGCTCGTTCCGCATTTTGAGAAAATGTTGTATGATCAAGCAATGCTTTTAATGGCTTATTCAGAAGGCTTTCAATTAACAAAAAATAATTTGTTCAAACAGACTTCAGTAGAAATTATTGATTATGTTTTTCGTGTTCTTACAAATAATGAAGGTGGATTTTACTGCGCCGAAGATGCTGACAGTGAAGGCGAAGAAGGTAAATTTTATCTTTGGACAAAAAAAGAAATAGAAGAGCTTCTGCCAAAAGATTTTACTGAAACATTCATTAAAATATTTAATGTTGAAAACGGTGGTAACTATCACGATGAATCAAAAGGGGTAAGAACAGGTAAAAACATACTTCATCTAAAAAAAACATTAGAAAATATTTCTGATGAATTAAATTATGAACGTGAATATTTAATCAACCGAATTGAAGAATGCCGAAAGATTCTTTTTCAGCAAAGAGAGAAAAGAATACATCCACTAAGAGATGAAAAAATTCTCACCGATTGGAATTCTCTAATGATTTCTGCTTTGACTAAAGCCTATTCTGCTTTCAATAACACTGAATATTTGAATAAGGCAATTAGAGCGTATGAATTTATAATTCAAAATCTTTCGAATGAAAATACTCTTTATCATCGTTATAAAGACGGTGAAGTAAAAGTTGAGGGAAATCTTGACGATTACTCTTTTTTCATTCAGGCAAATTTGGATTTATTTGAAGCAACCGGTAATCCTAAATATTTAAATACTTCAATTTCATTAAATGATATACTAACAAAATATTTCTGGGATGATATTAATGGAGGATATTTTTTCACATCCTCATTGAGTGAAAAACTTATTGCACGCCAAAAAGAAATTTATGATGGAGCAATCCCCTCAGGTAATTCTGTACAGCTTTTAAATCTTATCAGACTTTATAAGCTCACCACAAAACAAGATTTTGGCGAGTTAATAGAAAAACAAATTGATTTTTTTTCAGGAGAGATTATCAGATATCCATCAGCTTATTCATTCTTTTTATCAGCACTTTTAAACCATTACAGCTTTGCTCAATCTTATGAAGTAATCATTACTGGCAGAGAGAATGAAGTTTTTAATGCAAGAAATAATATCTTAAAAGAATATATTCCTAACAAAACCGTAATTTCTCTAACAGAAAAAAATCAGATGGAAATGATAGAAATAATTCCTCATCTGGCAAATTATAAGGTTGATGAGAAGCTAAAAATTTTCGTTTGTAATAATTTTATTTGTAAAAATCCGGTTGATAGCGTTGAAGAAGCACTTGAAGAATTAAAGTCTTAAAAAATTATATTTTATCTAATAAAAAGAAATTATTCTCTGACTTTTTAGTTGTTGAAGAAAAGTTTTTATATGGATATTTACACTTTGCTCTGATTACACAAATTCCACATCTGGGATTTTTAGGCAAACAAATCTCTCGTCCCAATCTAAGAAGATTAGTATGCAGAGTATGACCATAATTTTCAGGGATGAAGTCTTTTATTTGATTAAATGTTTTATCAGGAGAGTTTGTTTTCACAACTCCAACTCTGTTTAATATTCGATGAACGTGGGTATCAACTGGGCAAACATTTCGACCAAAGGAAAAAAGCAATACACAACTTGCAGTTTTAACCCCAATCCCCTTGAATTTAGTCAGCTCTTCTATTACAGAATCATTATCTGATTTTAACAAGTAATTTAAGTTAACTTTTCCGGTTACTTCTTTAAGTTTTTTAATTAGAGATTTTATTGATAAAGCTTTTTGCTTTCCTAATCCAGCAACTTTAATAAGACTTTCTAAAGTAGAAATTCTGATATTTAAAATTTCATCCCAAGATTTAATCTTAGACTTTAAATTTCTATATGCTTTATAAGAATTTTTATCGTTAGTATTTTGAGAAAGTATAGTTCCTATAAGAATGTCCATAGAATTAGGTTTTCTTTTTTTTCTTTTAGGAATTCCAAACTCCTCAATGAGCAATTTGTTAATTTCAGTTAAATCTTCTTTCAATATAGGCTAATCAAAAAAATTATTAATTGATAATTCTATTTTTTCATCAGAGTAAAAAGGCTCACCGTAATGTTTATGAATCTGAAATCCATAAAATTCTGAGCGGGCTTTAAGATACGATAAAAATTCGGGACGACTTATAAATGTTTGAGGTTCAATACTTTTGGGATTATAAAACTGAGAAGCATAACATTCAATTGCTTTACATTTTTGCTCAAAAGTTTCGGAAATATCAACAATAAAACTTGGTTCAAATGTATAGGTCTGCATATAATAATATGATTTTTTTGGTCTGTGTGGCTGCTGAGGAACTTCTTTATCAAAAGTCTTAATCTTATCCAATCCTGAATTGAAAACTGCCTTTTTAATTAGAGCATTTGCATCATTGTGATCTGGGTGTCTGTCATTTTGATAAGGAGCAAAAACAATTTTTGGTTTATATTTTCTCAGAGATAAAATTATTTTAATCATATTCTCTTTGTTTACTTTAATACCACCATCAGGAATTTCTAAATTCTCTCTCAGTGCAACCTTAAGCTGAATTGCAGCATTAAAAGCTTCCCTCTGCCTTAATTCAGGATTTCCTCGAGTTCCCAGTTCTCCTCTTGTTAAATCAATCATCCCAACTTTAAAATTATTTTTTGTAAGCAGCGCAATTGTACCGCCCATTGATAATTCAGCATCATCAGGATGAGCTGAATAGACAAGAACATCAAGATTCATTGAAAACCTTTTTTCTAAATTTCAAAAATTTTAAAACAAATCTAAAGCGAATCCATTTAGATAAAAAATGCTTTGCAAAATCAACTTTTCTCAAATTCAATTATTATTTTTTTATTTAGAAATAAGTTTAAAAAACTTTGCTATTTGGAAATTATAAATTATCTTAGTTTCATAAAGGATAAATTAAACTAATTAGGAGAGAAAAATGGCTGAATTAAATGAATCAATCACAACAATTCCAAGACTTTATAAATACCTCACAGAAACTCTTGCAAATCAAACTACAAAGCCATTGATGAAACATAAAGTCGAAGGTAAATATGTCCCAATATCATACGATGAATTTAAGGAGCAAACTGATAGTCTTGCATACGGACTTGCTTCCCTTGGAGTGAAAGCTGAAGATAGAGTGGCTATAATTTCAGAAAACAGACCAGAATGGGTATATAGTGATATGGCTATTCTTTCACTTGGAGCAATTGATGTTCCCTTGTATCCATCCTTAACTGCTGAGTCGGTAGAATTTATTATGAATAATTCGGAATCAAAAGGGATTATTGTTTCGAATAAATTCCAATTAACTAAGTTTCAAAAAATTAAAAATAATTGTAAATCAGTTGAGTTTATAATCATTCTGAATGAAAAAGATTTTGACTCATCGGTTGACAAACTCTTCACCTTTAAACAAGTTCAGGAATTAGGTAAAAAACATAGAAAAGAAAATCCTGATTTATTAAAAGACAGCATTGAAAAAGTAAAACCCGGAGATACCTGCACAATTATTTATACTTCCGGAACAACTGGTGAACCAAAGGGTGTTGTACTTACACATAATAATATACTATCAAATGTTAAAGCTGCTCTTCAATGTTTCCCTATTACTAAAGATGATGTTTTCTTATCATTTTTGCCTTTATGTCATATTTTTGAAAGGATGGCTGGTTATTACACTGCTTTCTCTTCAGGAGGGACAATATGTTATGCAGAAAGTATTGAAACAGTAGCTCAAAATCTCATTGAAATTAAACCAACCATAATGACCACTGTTCCAAGATTATTTGAAAGAATACATTCAAAGATTATAAAGAATGTTGAATCTCAGCCAGAGAAAAAACAAAAGATTTTCAACTGGGCAATAGAAGTAGGAAAACAATATGCAAAAGCCAAAAAACAAAAGAAAATTTCTTTAGCACTTGCCGCTAAACATAAAATTGCTGACAAACTTGTCTTTGGAAAATTGAGAGATAGAACAGGTGGAAGATTAAGATTCTTTATCTCCGGTGGTGCTGCTTTATCAAAAGATTTAGGAGAATTCTTTGAAGCTGTTGGCATTTTGATAATCGAAGGTTATGGCTTAACAGAATCCTCACCTGTAATTACGGCAAACAGATTAGATGATTATAAATTTGGAACTGTTGGAAAACCATTCCCCGGTGTTGAAGTTAAGATTGCTTCTGACGGAGAGATACTTGCAAAGGGTCCAAACATTATGCAGGGTTATTATAAAAATCCTAAAGAAACAGAAGCTACAATTAAAGATGGATGGCTTTATACTGGTGATATTGGCGAGTTTGACTCTGAGGGTTTTCTCAAAATAACCGACAGGAAAAAACATCTTTTCAAAACTTCTGCTGGAAAATACATTGCTCCAACTCCAATTGAAAACTTATTCTTAGCATCAAAATATATTGATCAATTTGTTTTAGTCGGTGATAGAAGGATGTTCTTAACTGCTTTAATAGTTCCTGATTTTGAAGCACTGAAAGAATATGCAGATACACATAATATCAAATACAATGATGTAATAGATTTAACTAAAGATGAAAAAATCTACAAACTACTTGAAACAGAATTAAATCAGATGCAAAGAACATTGGCAAACTATGAAAGAGTCAGAAAATTTGCACTTCTTGATAGACCATTTACAATTGAAACCGGTGAAATTACTCCAAGTATGAAAATCCGCAGAAAATATATTGAAGAAAGATATGGTGAGCTTATTGAAAAAATGTATGAGAGTTTAGAGAAAAAAAATGATTAATTCTTAAGAATTCAGTTCAAACCACTGAGAATTTTTAGAAAAATATATTTAAATCTTTCTCAGTGGTTTTTTTATTAAGACTTCTGAAAAATTATATCTTAAGAATATCAAAAGAACACTGAACTTGCCGATATGTGATGATATACTGAGCGAAGTCGAAGTGTTATTTCAAATCAATTTGTCATCTTTCGGCAGGCTTTTCTGCCGTCAGGCAGATTCAAGGTGATAGAAGAATAATTTTTCAGAAGTTTTTTAATTACTATTAAGAATTGAAATCATCTGATTATGAATTTTTCCATTAGAAGCAAGAATAGTTTTATTATTAATGTTGATATTGTTATTATTAAAATCTGTAACCAATCCCCCGGCTTCTTCAACCAATAATTTACCGGCACAAATATCCCAAGGATTTAAGTGAACTTCCCAGAAACCATCAAAAACTCCTTCTGCGAGATAACAAAAATCAATTGCTGCAGAACCTAATCTTCTTACAGCTCTGGATGCTTTAATCATTGCAATGAACTTTTCAAAAGCATTTTCCGGATTCTCATTTATATTATATGGAAAGCCCGTTACTAAAAAACTTTCTTCAATTTTATCATTTTTGCTGACAGATAATTTAATATTATCTCTGAATGCACCACTTCCTTTTTCTGCGTAGTAAAGTTTATCTCTCATTATATCATAAATTACTCCCATAATAATCTCCTCTTTGAACTGCAGTCCAATTGAAACAGAAAAAATAGGAAGACCGTGGGCAAAATTTGAGGTGCCATCAAGAGGGTCAATTACCCAAAGATAATTAGAATTGGTGCTTTGAGAACCACTTTCTTCTGCAAGAATTCCGTGTGATGGATATTTTTTCTTTATGAAATCAATAATTGTTCTCTCAGATTCCTTGTCTGCCTGAGTAACCAAATTTCTGATATCTGACTTAAATTCCACTGAAAAATTTTTCCCGAAATAATTACGGATTATTTCTCCCGCTAATTTTGAGATATACTTTATATCTTCAATCATATCAATTGCCAATTAGTATTCATTTTTGATTGATTCAAAATTAAGTAATTGTTCTTAAATAAAAGTTTAATAAAGAATTAAATTTTTATTTAAGTAATAAAATTTTCTTATGTTTTAATGAATAAGGGGGAAATCATCTTAACTGCAACCATATTATTCATTCCTTGATAGCTCGCATCAAATTGGATATATTAGAGTATAAAAAAAGTATTATTGAGAGAATAAAAAAATGGATGAAATGGAAGTTAAAATTCAAACTCATTCTGATAACATAATTGATGATTTGCCGGATATTTTACCAGTACTGCCTCTTAGGGACATAGTTATTTTTCCTTATATGATATTTCCAGTTTTAGTGGGAAGAGAACAATCAATTAAAGCTGCTAACTTTGCAGTAGAGTCAACAAAATATATTTTTCTTGCTACTCAGATTAAATCTCATATAGAGGACCCACAGCCATCTGATATATATATAGACGGAACTATAGCCAAAATCGTTCAAATATTAAAATTACCAAATGGCTTAATGAAAATCCTGGTTGATGGATTAATACAAGGAAGGATAATCGGTTATACAAATAGAAAAGAATTTTTTGAAGCCAAAGTAGAACCTGTAATTCCTGAAATTCAGAATGACTCTGAAATGAGTGCATTACTTAGACAAATGTCTCAAATGTTCAAAGATTATGTTAAAATCAGCAGACACGTGCCAAATGATACTATTGCTGCTTTCGACAATATTGAAGAGCCTGATCGTAAACTATTTTATGCTGCTGCAAATATTATTCAACCTATTGAGGTAAAACAATCTCTTCTCCAGAAAAAAAATGTGAAAGAACAATATTATGAACTCATTAAAATTCTTAACACAGAAATAAGCATACTTAAAATTGAAAAGGAAATAGATACAAAAGTTCAGGAAAATATTGCTCGTTCTCAGAGAAAGTTTATTATTCAGGAACAGATTAAAATTCTTCAGGACGAATTAGGAGAAGATGAGGAAATCAATCCTGAATTTGCTAAACTACGTGATTCGATATTGAAGTCGAAAATGCCCAAAGATGTTGAAGAAAAAGCTTTAGAAGAATTAAACAAATTAAAAAAGACACCTTCAATGTCACCTGAATCAACGGTGATTAGAAATTATCTCGAATGGTTAATTTCTTTACCGTGGACTAAAAGAACAAAAGATAATTTAAAGATTAATCATGTTCAGAAAATATTGGATGAAGATCATTTTGGCTTAGAAAAACCTAAAAGCAGAATCGTTGAACACATTGCAGTTTTGAATTTAGTTAAACAGATGAAAGGTCAAATTCTTTGTCTTGTCGGACCGCCGGGGGTAGGTAAAACTTCCTTAGCTAAATCAATTGCACGTGCATTGGGGAGAAAATTCGTTAGAATAAGTTTGGGTGGTGTAAGAGATGAAGCCGAAATTCGTGGTCATAGAAAAACTTATATCGGTTCTCTGCCAGGGAAAATAATTCAATCAATGAAGAAAGCAGGAACTATAAATCCAGTTATTTTGCTTGATGAAATTGATAAAATGAGTATGGACTTTAGAGGAGACCCTTCATCAGCAATGCTGGAGGTATTAGACCCCGAACAAAATAATTCTTTCAATGATCATTATTTGGAAGTTGACTATGATTTAAGTAATGTTCTATTTATAACCACTGCAAATGTTCGTTACAATATTCCCCTTCCTTTACAAGATAGAATGGAAATTATTGAGTTGCCAGGTTATCTTGAAACAGATAAGCTTGAAATTGCAAAGCGACATATAATCCCTAAGCAATTAATTGCTCACGGGCTAAATAAAAAAGAAGTAAGCTTTTCTGATGATGCAATACTTAAAATAATTCGAGAATATACACGCGAATCTGGTGTTAGAAATCTTGAAAGAGAAATTGCAACTATTTGCAGAAAAATTGCAAAAGAAATTGTTCTGAAAAAACAATCAAATGGTCATCCTGTTGTAAAAAGGCAAAAGTATATTGTTGAAGCAGATAAAATTGAAAATTATCTCAAGATCCCTAAATTCCGATCGTTAAAACATCAAAAAATTAATAAAGTTGGTAGTGTAACTGGATTAGCTTGGACAAGCACTGGCGGAGAAATATTGAGTGTTGAAGCTTCAATAATGAATGGACCCGGAAAACTGACACTAACCGGTCAACTTGGTAATGTGATGAAAGAATCAGCCCACGCATCTTTAAGTTATATTCGCTCGCACGCAAAAGAATTAAATCTAAATCCAGATTTCTTTAAAGGAAAGGAAATCCACGTGCATTTACCCGAAGGTGCTATTCCGAAAGATGGACCTTCTGCAGGAATTGCTATAACAATGTCTATCCTTTCAGCAGTTGCAAATATTCCTGCTTTAAGTAACATTGCGATGACTGGGGAAATAACTTTAACCGGTGATGTTCTTGCTATTGGCGGATTAACAGAAAAACTATTGGCAGCTAAAAGAAATGAAATCGAAACAGTTTTGATTCCAAAAGAAAACGAAATTGATTTAAAAGAAATTCCCGACGAGGTTAAGTCTAATCTTAATATTGTTCTTATTTCGAGAATTGATGAAGCAATAAAATATGTTTTCCCGAATTATAGAAAACAAGTAAAATTTAAAGAATCAGATGCAAGAAAAATTTCAGGTAAAAAATAGTCTTTCAAAAGAGAATAAGTATTTAATCTTAATAGAACAATTAAAGAATTTACTTAGTACAGATGATAAATTGATAAGTAATCTTGCTAACCTTAGTGCGGCAATTATGCAAACTTTTCAAAACTTAAATTGGGTAGGTTTTTATATCAAAGAAAATAATCATCTTTATTTAGGACCCTTCCAAGGAAAAGTGGCTTGTACCAAAATTGAAATTGGTAAGGGAGTTTGCGGAACTTCAGCAGCGAAAAAAGAGACTATCATAGTCCCAAACGTTTATGAATTTCCCGGACACATTTTTTGTGACTCAGATTCAAAATCTGAAATTGTAGTTCCAATTATAATTAATAATTCAGTTTTTGGTGTTTTGGATATTGATTCACCAGAATTCAATCAGTTTGATGAAACGGACAAAAAATATTTGGAAGAAATAATTGAACATCTAAAAACTTTAATTACAAAATATGAGTTATTTAGTAACAGCGAGAAAATGGCGTCCACAAAAATTTAGTGAAATTGTAGGACAAGAACACATAACAACTACTTTAAAGAACGCTCTAAAATCTAATCGTTTAGCCCACGCTTATATTTTTACTGGTTCCAGAGGGGTAGGAAAAACCACTACCGCAAGAATACTTGCAAAGGCAATCAATTGTCTTAATCCAATTGATTATGAACCTTGTAATCAATGTGAAATCTGTAAATCTATAAATGAATTTCAATCTTTGGACATTATTGAAATTGATGGTGCTTCAAACAGAGGAATTGACGATATAAGAAATTTACGTGAATCTGTCCGATATGCTCCAACTTTAGGCAAATATAAAGTCTATATTATAGATGAAGTTCATATGCTAACAACTGAATCATTTAACGCCTTCCTAAAAACTCTTGAAGAACCCCCTTCTCATACAATTTTTATATTTGCTACTACTGATATCCACAAAGTTCCTCTTACAATCATTTCAAGATGCCAGAGATTTGATTTTAAAAGAATAAACCTGAACATTATTAAGGAGCAGTTAAAAAAAATTGCCGAAGCTGAAAATATCAGGATTAATGATCAGGCTTTGACAATAATTGCAAAAAAATCTGACGGAGCAATGCGGGATGCTCAAAGTTTCTTTGATCAGGTAATTGCTTTTTGCGGAGTAGATGTTGAGGCAGATACCGTTGCAAAAATTTTAAATATTATTGATCAAGAAATTTACTTCCGAATATCCGATGCTATAATTGAAAAAGATTTTAAGTCAGCTTTTGAGGTCATTGAACTAATTCATAGTAATGGATGGGACTACTCAGATTTTATTGAAGGGCTGATAGAGCATTTCAGAAATATACTTTCCGTTTTAATAACCGAAAAATCAGATTTACTCGAAACAGCAGAAATATATGTAACAAAATATTTAAATTACTTAAACAGATTTACCAAGAGCGATATTTTAAGAAGTCTTAATTTTTTGATAAGAAATCAATCTGAACTTAAGTTTTCAAATAATAAAAAAGTCAAAGTTGAAATCATTCTTTCACATTTAATTGGATTACAAAATTCATCAACAATTTCTGAAATCATAAATGAAATACAGAATCAATCAGAGAATAATTCTTTAGAAAAAAAAAAGCAGATAAATTCCGATAAAAAAAATTCTGGTTCTTATGTAAAACAAAAAGCAGAAAATCTCGAAAAATCAGAGAAAGAAGATTCTCTTCAAGAAAATATAAAAATCAAAGAATTTAATTTTGAGAATAGTTGGAAAACTTTTATTGAAGAGGTTACCAAAGAAAAAGCTCTTGTTTTAGGTTCGTTAATAAAATCTTTGGAACCCGTAAAATTTGAGAATAACACAATTTTAATTAAAGATATTGATAATGAATCAAAACATATTCTTGAAATAAATAATGATTTTATCGAAAAAAAATTAAATTTCGTATTTGGAAGGAAAATAAAATTAGGTTTCATCAATTCCTCAAAAAAGCAGATAGCAACTAATACTCCCGCAGGTAATCAAACCTATTCAAATCCTATTGAAAAAATCATAATTGAAGAGCTCGGGGGTAAAAAAATCCTATAAATCCTTATTTTTTCTTAACTTAAAATTTTACTCAGAGCTTTAAAATATCTATATTTGTGCTCTATGATAGATAAACTAATTATCGCAATTGACGGACCTGCAAGTTCAGGCAAAAGTACTACTGCTAAATTGTTAGCTGAAAAACTTGGTTATTTATATATTGATACCGGTGCGATGTATAGAGCTATTACTCTTATGGCTATCCGTAATAAAATCTTAAATGATTCGGATAAAATTATAAACTTAGCAAAAAAAATTGATATACAGTTAAAATTTGAAAATGGTAAAACCTCTGTTTTTGTTGATGGAGTTGATGTAAGTGAAGAAATTCGTTCAATGGATGTCAGTAATCATGTTAGTCCGGTAAGTAAAATTGAAGAAGTCAGAAAAATTATGGTAGAAAAACAGAGATTGATGGGGAAAAATGGTGGAGTTGTTATGGAGGGACGGGATATTACAACCGTAGTATTTCCAGAGGCAGATTTAAAGATTTTCCTAACAGCCACAATTGAAGAAAGAGCAAACAGAAGGGTTAAAGAATATATCTCAAAAGGAATTGATATAGACTATCAGCAGGTTGTTGAAAATATTAAAGAAAGAGATAGAATTGACTCAAGTCGTGAAGTTAGCCCATTAAAGAAAAGCGAAGACGCAATTGAAATTGATACATCAGATTTGACCATTGATGAACAGGTAAATCTGATTTTAGAAAAAGTAAATGAAATAATGGCAAATAGAAATTAATTTTTTTTAAGCCGGCAAATAAACAATGTTAAACTAATCACTGTTTTTTTATAATTATCCCGGCTTGATTATAAAAAAACAGAAAAAATATAGGAGGATTAATGTCCGAAAATAATGAAACGACTTTTAGCTCAGTGACTCCCGATGAAATTGAAAAAGCAAAAGTAAAATATCAACACGATCAATATTCAAATGAAGAATTTGCTTCTTTGGCAAAACTTTATTCTGAATCTTTCAGAGATGTTAAAGAAGGTGAACTCGTTAAGGGGAAAATTGTTAGAATTCAGGATGACAATGTAATTGTTGATATTGGATTCAAATCAGAAGGTGTTATACCCCGAAGTGAATTTTTACCTGATGAAGAACTCAAAGTTGGTCAGACTGTAGAAGTAGTTTTGCAGAGTGTTGAAGATAGTGATGGAAATCTGATTTTAAGTAAACAAAGAGCAGATTTCCTAAGAGTTTGGGAAAAGGTAATTAATGCATACAAGACCGGCGAAATTCTAAGAGGGAAAATTGTTAAAAGAATTAAAGGAGGAATGGTTGTTGACTTAATGGGATTAGAATCATTTCTTCCAGGTTCTCAAATAGACGTTAAACCTATAAGAGACTTCGATGCTTTTGTTGGTCAAGAAATGGATTTTAAAGTTGTAAAAGTTAATGAACCAAATGAAAACGTTGTTGTATCTCACAAAGCACTTATTGAAGAAGAAATGGCTGATCAAAGGTTAGCTATTCTTAAAGGATTAGAAAAAGGTCAAATCTTGGAAGGAACAGTTAAAGCAATTACAGATTTTGGTGTATTTGTTGACTTAGGCGGAGTTGACGGGTTAATTCATATCACTGATTTGAGCTGGGGAAGAATAAATCATCCAAATGAAGTAGTCAAACTTGATGAAGTAATTAAAGTCGTTGTTACTGAATTTGATGAAGAAAAGAAAAGAATATCACTCTCACTTAAAAAATTATTACCCCATCCCTGGGAAAACATTGAAGAAAGATTCAAGATTGGTGATAAAGTCTCTGGTAGAGTTGTTTCTCTTACTGAATACGGAGCTTTCATCGAAATTGAAAAAGGTATTGAAGGCTTAATTCATAACTCCGAAATGAGCTGGACACAACATATTAAGCATCCAAGTCAGGTTGTTGCAATGGGTCAAATGGTCGAAGCTGTAATTTTGAGTCTTGATAAAGATGAGAAAAAAATCTCCTTAGGAATAAAACAATTAGAACCAGATCCTTGGCAAACTTTATTACAAAAGTATCCTGTAAACTCACGCCATACTGGAATTGCACGAAACCTTACAAACTTTGGAGTGTTTGTTGAGCTTGAACCAGGAGTTGATGGTTTAATTCATATATCCGATTTATCCTGGACTAAAAAAATCCGACATCCCGGAGAAGTTGTTAAGAAAAACGAAAAGATTGAGGTAATTGTATTAAATGTGGATGTAGAACAAAGGAAGATTTCATTAGGGCACAAACAAATCACAGAAAATCCTTGGCCAAACTTTGAAAAACTTTACTCTGTTGGTAAAATAACTACTGGTAAAGTCGTTAGAATTATTGAAAAAGGATTGATTGCTGAACTTCCAGAAAAGGTTGATGGATTCGTTCCAACGACTCAATTAACTACAAGAAAAATTAAGAATATTGCTCCACATTTTCCAATAGATTCAGAACTACCTTTGAAAGTTATTGAATTTGATAAAGATAGCAAGAAGATTGTTCTTAGTGCTTTAGCAGCATTAAAGGAAAAATCAGAAGATGAAATTCAAAATTATATTGATAATTTTAAGTTAGATAAAGAAACTGTTGCTAATATTAAAAATTCTGAAACAGGTCCTATAGATACTTCAGACTTCCCGATTTTTGAAGACTCGGCGGAAGAAGTTAAAACCGATAATAAATAATATAATTTATTAATTTTCTTTCAGGCTGTTCTTGTAGATTATTTTATAGAACAGCCTTTTTATTATAAAGATGAATAAAACCGTTGCATTACATACTCTTGGTTGTAAACTGAATTTTTCAGAGACTTCTGCTATTGCTGATCAATTCATCAAGAATGGCTTCTCCGTAATTGACTTTGATAAAAAAGCAGATGTATATGTTTTTAATACTTGTACAGTTACTGAAAACGCCGAAAAAGAATGCAGGCAAATAGTAAGAAGAGCTTTGAGAATCAATCCTGATGCTTATGTAATTGTAACTGGTTGCTATGCTCAACTTCGTCCTGAAGAAATTTCTGCCATTGATGGAGTTAATGCTGTTTTAGGAAGTAATGAGAAGTTTAAAGTTTTTGAAATTCTTAATGATTTTAATAAAACTGATGTGTCCTGTATCTTTGTCTCTCCAACTGAAAATCTGAATGGCTTCGGGAAAGCAGTCAGCAGTGAAAATGTCAATAGAACCCGTGCATTTTTTAAAGTGCAAGATGGCTGTGATTATAAATGTTCATTTTGCACCATTCCTCTTGCAAGAGGGAAAAGCAGAAGCATGGAAATGGACGAACTTATCAAAGAATTTAAGAAGATAATCAACGATGGATATAAAGAAATTATCTTAACTGGTGTGAATGTTGGAGACTATAAAAATAGCTCGGAGAATAATTTATTAAATGTTTTAGAAAATTTAATTAAAATTGATGGTGATTTCAGGATTCGTATTTCTTCAATTGAACCTAATTTACTCTCAGATGAGATAATTTATCTCACTGCTGAGTCAGAAAAATTGTGCAAACATTTTCACATTCCTTTGCAAAGCGGCAGTAATGAAATATTAAGAAGAATGCAAAGGAGATACACCGTCGAAGATTACAAAAATTTAATCACTAAGATTAGAAATCTTATACCTCAGGCAGGCATCGGTGTGGATGTAATTGTCGGTTTTCCAGGAGAAACAGATGAATTGTTTGAAGAAACATATAATTTTCTTTCAAATTTACACTTCTCTTACTTACACGTTTTTACTTACTCAGAACGACCCTTTACTAAGGCAATTTCAATGTCAGGGAAAGTTCCAGTTGAAGTGAGAAGAAAAAGAAACAACTCATTACGAACTTTAAGTGATATTAAGAAAAGTTCTTTTTATAATTCTTTATTGGGAACCACAGAAAGAGTATTATTCGAAAGTGATAATAGTAACGGAATTATAAAAGGATTTACCTCTAATTATGTTCGTGTTGCTTGTAAATTTAATCCTGACTTTGTAAATACATTTCAGGAAATTCATCTTACCGAAGTCAAAGATGATTTAGTGCTGGGAGAAGCATTAGAGATAAATAATTACTTTGCTATAAAGTAATATCTGATTTATTATTCAAATAAAAAATTTATGATTAAAATGAAATTGATCCATTTGTTTGTTTTCCTTTTAATTTCTCAAAACCTATTAATTTCCCAAACAGATTATACATCCATTCTTTACTTAAAGAAAAATATCAAGGAAATTGATTCTGAAAATATTTTTTTATCAACAGAAATTCTTGATATGAAATTTCAGCAAAAGAAAAACACTGGTTTAGCAATATTCTATTCATTATTATTACCTGGGATGGGAGAATTATATGCAGAGGGTTATGATAGTGGAGTTTATTTTACAATAGCTGATGGCGTTTTATGGAGTTCACTAATAGGAATGAACATTTATGGAAACTGGCAAGAAAATCGTTATAAGTCCTTTGCAACAGTCAACGCAGGAATAGATCCTAACGGAAAAGATAAAGATTTCTTCGCTACAATTAGTGCGTATCAAAGCATTGATGATTATAATAATGAAAAAGCTTTCGAAAGAGACTTTAAATCAATGCTGGATAAACAAAAATATTATTGGAACTGGAAATCAAATGAAGACAGAAAAATTTACAGAAATATGTGGAGTTCAAGCGAACAAACATTCAATAATATAAGATTTGCAGTTGGAGGGCTTATTCTTAATCGTATTATTAGTATAATTAACGCAGTAAGATTAACTTCACGATATAATAAGAAACTTAGTGATGATGGCTTAACTATGAATATATACGTTCGAAAAAATGTTTTTAATGAGAGTGAATTGACTTTTAATTTTCAACATAAATTTTAAGGAAAAAGCAACACTCACTCTGCCATCCATGGCTTTGTGAATGTTGCTCCCCAGAAACTCATTCGTAATTATTTATCTGACTCAACTCTTCCTTTTGTCTATAATCTAAAACTTTTTCTAAATCTAAAAGTATTAGTAATCTATCTTCAAGTTTTCCGATTGCAGTAATATATTCTGAATTTACCCCTGATACCAATGAAGGTGGTGGCTCAGTAATATTTTTAGGAATTCGAAGTACTTCTTTAACAGAATCAACAAGAAAACCAACTGTTTTACCACTTACTTCAACCACAATTACTCTGGTATTATTATCGTGTGCTTTCCTAATTTTGTTTAGTCTTGTTCTTAAATCAATAACAGGAATCACTTTACCACGAAGATTAATTACTCCTTCAATAAAATCGGGAGCATTAGGAATTTTAGTAATTGAAATAACCCTAATTATTTCTTCTACTTTGAGAATGTCAATTCCGAACTCTTCGTTATCAATATTAAATGAAACCAATTGAAGAAGGTCTTCTGAATCATATTGTTTTTTTTCAAGACTCATTTTGATTTATCCTTAAGAATTTAATTCTGATATAAAAAATTTTTTACTGTTCTTTTATCTTTTTAAATTTAAATATTTGAACATTATTTTTTAATTCATCAATTAATCTATTAAGTTCATCAACTGTATGGACAACCTGCTGAATTTCATTGGCTGAGTTATTAGTTACATTACTTATATTTTCAATATTTCTACTTATTTGTTCAATAGTAGCAGATTGTTCTTCACTTGCAGCAGCAACTTGATTTGCTATATCAACCACTTCATTTGCTTTATCAATAATATTCTTTAATGACTCTTTTGCTTTTTCAGCTAACTTTTTACCTTCCTCAACTTCTTTATTTCCCGCATTAACAGAAGAAACAGCTTTTTCTGTTTCATTTTGAATTTTTTTAATCATTACTGCTATTTCTTTTGTAGCTTTAGAAGTTCTTTCTGCAAGTTTTCTAACCTCATCAGCTACAACAGCAAAACCTCTTCCCTGTTCACCAGCTCGCGCTGCTTCAATTGCTGCATTTAAGGCCAATAAATTAGTTTGATCGGCGATTTCATTAATTACTTGAATAATTTCTCCAATTTGTTTACTGTTAGCACCCAAATCTTTAATGTTTTCAGTTGCTATTGTAACAACTTTAGCTATTCTTTCAATTCCATTAATTGTTTCGTTTACAACTTTCCCTCCAATAATAGCAGTTTCTACTGCTAACTTAGAGTTTTCAGCTGTCCTATTAGTGTTTTTTGTTGTCTGCAATATTGTAGAGCTAATTTGTTCTATAGCAGTTGCAATTTCGTGAACCTGACTACTTAATTGATGAGAACCTGAAGCCATTTCTTCCGCATTAGAGGCAATAGAAGCCGTTGAATCTGATGCTTTGTTTACTAAATTTATAATATTTGATACAAGTTCTTTAATTTTTTTAGCTGTTAAATTAAATCCATTAAATAGTCTGTTAATTTGTTGGTCATCTCCATCTGCATTTGCAGAAATTTCAAGATAACCAGCCGAAAATTCCTCCATTGAATTGAGCAAAATTGAAATGTTCTTTTCAAGAATCAAATTTTTTTCTTCTGATAATATTTTGAGCCTATTACTCTGTTCAGCATTTTCTTTTGCAATCTTTTCTTTCTTTTCCAGTTCAATAAAATTATTTTCAATGGTCTGTATCATTGTGTTAATTGTGTTTCCTAATTGCCCAAGCTCATCTTTGGTTTTTAATTCTATTTTTACCTGTTTTTCTCCATCAATATATTTTTTAGCACTATTACTAATTTTAAATATTGGTTTAATAATAAATATTTGAAGAAATACAACTAATAAAACTATTATGATAGTAAATATTAAAATATTCGAAATAAGTGAGCCTTTAATAAAAGAAAAAGTCATATCATCAATTTCCTTTATTGGTAGAGCAGCAACAAGTTTATAATTCCATTTATTAAATACTAATTCCTTTAGTTTGTACTTTTCTTGGTTAGATTGATCCTTAAGAATATTTTTAATTTCATCAAAATGGTAATTATTAGAACAGTTTATGATATTATTTTTATCATCAATTAAAGCTACGAACCCCGAATTAAAAAGTTTCGTAGCTGCAATTTGTTCCCCAATTGATGATAATGAAGAAAGTGGATAACCAACATAAAAAATTCCGATTACTTCATTGTTATTATTAAAAATTGGTTCATAACCTGTTAAGTAGGGCTTTTCAAGAATAGTTACGTAACCATAAAAGGGTTTTGACTGCTTAATATTTTTAATAGCTTTTCCATTCGGGTCAAGAATAGTACCTATTGCACGAGAACCATCATCTTTTTTGACATTTGTTGTAATTCTAACAAATTCTTCACCTGATTTAACAAATATTGTAGATGTTCCACCAACTATTTTCTGTACATTATCAACTAATTCAAAATTCATAGCTACATTTTTATTGCCGAATCTCAAATTTGGAACTACTTTTTGAGCAAATTCAATATTTCCATAAATATTAGGTGTTCCATTTTTTAAAGATTCATTCTTTAAATAACTCATTCCAACCTGAACCTGACCAATAACATATTCATCAATTAAATTTAATTTAGATTCTAATTCAGTTACAGTTAAATTTATCTTATCCTCGATTGTAATATTGAATTTCTCACTGACATCAAATAAAACAATAATTACAGATATGGTAATAGATATTAAGAGAAAAATTATTAATGGTACAAGTGTTTTGTAAACTATTTTATTAAACATAAATTAAATCCTTTTTTTATATAAAGACTTTTTATTTAATTCAATTATCGAACTATCCTATTAAAAGTTTAATAATATATAATATTACAAAAGAGTAAAATTATAGGTATTTACCTATATTTTATTAGGGAAGGGTAATTATATTGGAGCTAACAGAAATAAATTCTCTAAACTTGAATTTCTTTAAGAATTTTTTCAGCGATCTTATTAAGTACTTCATCCGAGTTATAGAAATTATTTTCTATTCTTTCTCTGATTTGCTGAAGTTGCTGTTCCTTTGATTTTTGAATTAATTCCTTAGCTTCTTTGGAAATTTCAAACACATCTCCCCTCGGATTTTCTTTTCTCGATGAAACTTTATTCTGATTTTTTTCATCAGGAATAATCATTTTATTTAATATGCCCCTTATTTCCATAAGTTTACCTCTTATAACTTAGAATTTTTTTCTCATTTCTGGAAGTAATAAGCATTTCAGATAATTCGCTTATCTTACTCTTCCATAAGCTAATCTTATTATCGTATTTTTCTGAAATAAGTTTAGCATATTCCTCTATTTTTTTCTTGATATCAGAATTTTCATTCAAAAACCCTTCCTCATCTAATAAAGCAATTTCATCTCTGACTTCAATCATTTTGTATCTTATATTATAAAATAAAAAGTCAAAATTCTCGTCATTCAACTCTGCCAGTGAATTTAATATTTCAGATAGTTTTTCTAAAATATTCATCATAAATTAAATATTCATCTGATTATTGTTATTAAAAATACTACCCATAAAATAACCTTGATTTGAAATCAATGCTGCTAATTGTGATTGTAATTTTTGATATTGAGCTCTTAGTCTATCAGCTGATTTTGAAATTCTATTTTCTGCATTTGTAATCGAGTCATTTATATAAGTAATGCTTGAAGCTAATTGATTCTGAGCCTTTTTTATGTAGCCATTAACTCCCGAATAAAGGTCTAATTGCTCAATCAGTTTTGTCGCAAAACCATTAGATGAATTAAAAAATTCTTCCACTTCATTTAATTTCGTTTGTATTGAATTGCTAAACTGAGAAGGATTAGAAATAGAAAGACCTGTATTAACATTAAAAGTTATTCCTAACTTTGTGAGAGAATTTATACTGGAGTTAGGAAATCCTGATAACAAGTTAATAGCGTAAGAATTAAGTAATTTCAATAATGAATTTGCATTGGAATCTCCTAATAATAAACCTTTCTTACCTTTAGATGAAGTTATATTGTCCTTTAGATATTTATATAGCTCATTGAATTTCTCAATAAAATTTTCAACTTTAGACTGAATTTCATTTACATTGGTGGAGGTTGTAAGAACAACATCGGATTCATTAGTTTCTGAGAGAGAATTTAACTTTAAATTTACACCTTGAATTAAATCATCTATATTGTTTCCATTTCTTTCAACATTTACTCCATTAAAACTTAATTTAGAATTTAATTGATTTGTTTGATAAAGAAATCCCGGAGTGTCATCTCCGCCATTAATTTGTGTAAATGAAGGTCTATTAACACCTAAATCCAAACCAAATGAAGTTAAAACTCCATTTGAAGTAATATCAGATATTTGAAGTATCCTATAATCATTGCCAGATTTTTTTGAAGCAAATGATATTTGAGTAAGTCCAGAACTTGGTGAAAACACAGAAGATGATATTGCACCAGTAGCTGCTATCTCTTTTTGATTTGAAATTCCTATTGAAGATAATAATGAACCTGTATCATCTTTAAATTGTATAAACTTACTTTTGTCATTAGATGTTATTTTTATTCCAAAGTTACCACCTGATTGAATTTTTTCTGCTGAAATACCAGTAATATAATTCAACTGAGTGACTAAATTATCAATAACGTTTTCGTAAGTTCCAGTATTATAATTAATTGTATGTTCAGTTCCACCAAAATTAAATTTAAATGAACCTGAACTATTATTATTACCTGAAACCAAATTAGAACTAATAACAGCTAAATCATCTTTTATTGCATTATTAATTTTAGTTGCTAAAGAAGAATAAGAAATATTCCCTGAATTAAAATCACTTGCTTGAAGAGTAAGAGTTATCCTGCTATTAAGGGAATTACCACTTCCATCTCCTGTTTTTAATTCAAAAATGTAATCTCCGGGAGTAGTAATTCCAGAAGCAGAACTGGAATTTCTATCAATTGACAAAACAGTATCATTTTTCGCTAATTGATTAACTCTAATATTATAAGAAGCTATTTGAGCATTTGAAAAAGAAGTAGCAGTTACTCTATTTTCATTTGAAGATTTTATAGAAACAGCCTTAAAGACGGAATCAGAATTTTGGAGCTTTAAAGGGTTTAGAGAATTTTTTAATGAATCTATAAGGTTTAATATCCTGCTATAAGCAGAAGATAAATTATTATATTGAGTTTGTTTAGATTTAAGCGGAGTAACTACTTTAGAAGTTTCCGTCTTTATGAAACTATTTACTAAAGAATTTATTCCTGATGTCGTTAAAGTATCCATGGCCATAATTTAGTTTTTATTTTGATTAAAAGCATTTATCCAAGTTTCTCTCAACTCTGTTAAGATTCTTTTTACAATTTCACTATTATTTTTTCTCATTTGATCCTGACAGAATTGATACAATCTGAACAATCGAATTGACATTGCAGCTACTTCTTCATTATCATAACGCAAAGCATTTATTAAAACCTGAATAGCTTCGTTGGTTTTTATCATATCTTTTTTTTCTGCATTAACAATTGCAAAATCATATACTTTCAATAATAATTTTTCAGGCGAAGCATTCATTATTTCATTCATCAAGTATGAGTTTGCTTTTGAAGATTTATATGTTGCTAAATTTTGCATAATGTTACCTTTTTATTAAATCCCCCTGATTAAATCAGGGGGAGTGATTAACTAATTAACCAATTATCTGAACAATGATAACAGACTCTGAGGAGCAACATTAACTTGAGAAAGCATAGCTGTACCAATCTGGATACCGATCTGACCTTTTGTCACATTCAATTGTTCCATTGCCATATCGGCATCGAAAAACCGGGAGATGGTAGCTGTGTTATTCAATTTTGCTGCAGTGATAAATTCTTCTCTCGAATCAAATGTCTGTGCTCGATTTCCAATATATCCGAGTGAAGTTTTAATGTTGTTCCTGAACGTATTGATATTGGTGGTTAAATTACCGGTTCCACTAGCTGTAAGTGCAGTGATTGTAGTTGCATTGTCTCCGATTTGAGCACCAATATTTACAGTAAGTGTAGTTCCAGCGCCAAAATTTTGATTGGCAGAAGCAAGTACATTTACACCGTTGATTGTTGTATTTTGCAAGATATTATCAATCTCATTTGCAAGAACTCTAACGTCTTCAGCAAGTGCATTTTGATTTTTCAATGGGTCTAAAGCATCTTGCTGCTTAGCGTCAATCTGATTGAGTTTGTCTAATACTTGCATTAATGCTGATTCGCCAGTGGCTAACCAGTTTTTTGCAGATGAGATATTCCCAAGTTGTGCCTGGTATCTCAAATTCTCAGCCTCGAGTTCTTTACCAACTCTGAAGCCGGATGTGTCATCAGCTACGCTGTTGATTCTCTTCATTGTAGCTAACTTAAGCTGTGCCTTTGTGGTTGATGCATTGACCTTTGCTAAGGCATTATAAGCACTTAGTGCATCAAGGTTTGTGTTGATTTGGAATGGCATAATTACCTCCGTGTTTTTTGTTAATAAAATATACAAGCTTCCTTGCTTGTATTATTATTTAGGGAAATAAAATCCATAAAGAACCAACTCCGGATTAGATAATCTAACCCGGAGTATTAAAGTTTACTAAAATTTTATTTAAAGAGCGACAATAAATTTTGTGGAGCAACATTAACTTGAGAGAGCATTGCAGTACCAATCTGAATACCGATTTGACCCTTCGTTACATTCAACTGTTCCATAGCCATATCGGCATCAAAGAACCGGGAGATGGTTGCTGTGTTATTCAATTTTGCTGCAGTGATATATTCTTCTCTCGAATCAAATGTCTGTGCTCGATTTCCAATATATCCGAGTGCATTTTTAATATTGTCCCTGAATGTATTAATACTGGTGGTTAAATTACCGGTTCCACCAGCTGTAAGTGCAGTGATTGTAGCTGCATTATTTCCAACTTGTGCACCAATATTTACAGTAAGTGTAGTTCCAGCGCCAAAACTTTGGTTGGCAGAAGCAAGTACATCAACACCGTTGATTGTTGTGTTTTGCAAGATATTATTAATCTCATTTCCAAGCACTCTAACATCTTCAGCAAGAGCGTTTTGGTTTTTCAATGGATCTAAAGCATCTTGTTGCTTAGCGTCAATTTGATTAAGTTTATCTAATACTTGTATCAAAGCTGATTCACCGGTTGCTAACCAGTTTTTTGCAGATGAGATATTACCAAGCTGAGCTTGATATCTTAAATTCTCGCCTTCAAGTTCTTTACCAACTCTGAAGCCGGATGTGTCATCAGCTACGCTGTTAATTCTCTTCATTGTAGCTAATTTTAACTGAGCTTTTGTTGTTGAAGCATTTACCTTTGCTAAGGCATTATATGCACTTAGTGCATCAAGATTTGTGTTGATTTGAAATGGCATAACTACCTCCTTGTAGTATTTTGTTAATGAATTATAAGCATCCTTGCTTATTTTGTTTTTTATTTTATTTAAGAACAAATTTTATTTTCTACTTTACTATCGTAAGCTGAGTAAAATAGTTTAGTGTATTTATTTAATCTTCAGCATTTAGTAAAGAACAAAAATTATTTTCATTTGTATTCTCGATGCAAAAACGAAAAAGTTTAGGGAGGATAAATAATATTTTTTATTGAATAGGTTAGTGCTGTCCAAATAAACTTAAACATAACAATAAAGTCTGATTTTAGTTCAAAATAAAAGAAAATAAATTCATTTTTATTTGAATCCCTTATAAAAATGTATTACTCTCCTCTTATTAGCAGGTTTTAATTAAATGGGGCTAAAGCCCTTAATATCCTTGTCTTTATAATAAGGGGCTGTCTAAAAAGTAATTTTTTTATATAAATCAGTATGAAAACATTTGATTTTACAAAAAAAATGTCAGTCTTCGACGGGCTCAGACTGACATTTTTTAACTTTTTAGACAGCCCCCAATAGATAAAAAAATCTAATCATCATTTATTGCAGTTCAATTCAGTGAACTGAAAAAAATTAGAATCAAGGACAGGCTTTAGCCACATAAATATATTTATTTTGGACAGATGTGGAATAGGTTTTTAAGGAAAGACTTTACTTGGTTTTATTTATTAATTGCCTGCTTGACTATTAAAGCCATTTGATTTTATTCTTCTGGCTCCCATATATCTCTTTGAATAATATTCTTCATCAAGGGAAGTGATAATAACACCATGTTTAGTGCTGGCGTGAACGAACAAATTATCCCAGAGATAAATTCCTACGTGTCCAGGCCTTACTCTCCTACGAGTGTTAAAGAAAACAAGATCGCCAAATTCTAATTTGCTTTTATCATCAATAACCTCACCCTCTTGAAATTGCTCTCTTGCGGATCTACTAATATCAATTTCTAAAACATTCTTATAAATAGATTTCGTAAATCCACTGCAATCAATTCCTTTCAAAGAGTTTCCACCAAATTTATAAGGAGTTTTATAATATTTAACTATTTCCATAAGAAATTCTTCTACTTCACTTACCTCAGCATTATCATTATTTAGATTTTCACTTTTAATTTTTTTTAATATTTCTGAAAGCTCATAAGAAGTAGTGTTTTCAGGTAAGTCGCTTGGGTCAAGCTCTTCAGGAACGTCTTCATCTTCAGCGAGATAAGAAGTATCATTCTCAGATGTAAATCTAATATCTGACTGTTTACCATTTTCTTTTTTGGTTTTATTATAACGTTCAACTGAACTAACTGATGAACAACCAAAGCTGATAACTAATAGGAGAATGAATATTATACTAAAAATTTTTAACATTCTAACCTAAATATTGTTTTAGCTTTGAGCTTATTTTTGAACGTCTAAGTCTTCTCAAAGCTTTTTCTTTAATTTGCCTTACTCTTTCCCGAGTAAGATTAAATCTATCCCCTATCTCTTCGAGAGTGTGCGGTTGGCTGCAATCAATACCAAAATATAATTTTAATACTTCCTGCTCTCTCATACTAAGAATTCTAATAGCAGTTTCAATCTCTTTATGCAAAGATTCTTTCATTAATTCTAAGTCAGGGGATGGAGAATCTTCATTTTTAAATGTTTCTACGTAGGAATTTTCTTCGTTGTTGATAGGAGCATCTAAAGAGATTTTTCTTTGATTGATTCTGAAAGTTTCTTTAATCTCTTCAACGTTCATTTCAAGAACTTCTGCAATTTCATCAGAACTTGGTTCTCTTTCAAATTCTTGTTCTAAACTTGAGTAAGCTTTACTTACTTTTGATAATGTACCAACTCTATTCAATGGCAGCCTAATAATTCTTGAATTTTCAGCGAGAGCTTGAAGAATTGATTGTCTTATCCACCATACTGCATAAGAGATAAACTTGAAACCTTTTGTTACATCAAAGCGCTTTACAGCTTTTATCAATCCAACGTTTCCTTCATTTATTAAATCATTAAGAGACAGACCTTGATTCTGATATTGTTTTGCTACACTAACTACAAATCTAAGATTTGATTTAATTAGTCTTTCAATTGCCTGTTGATCTCCATCTTTTGCTTTAAGAGCTAATTCAACTTCTTCTTCAGGAGTTAACAATGGTTCTCGTGAAATATCATTAAGATACTTGTCTAAAGAAGCACTCTCTCTATTTGTTATGTTCTTAATTAATTTCATAATCTCTTAAGAAAATGAATTTACACTATACCAAGATAATTTCAACTTCTGATTCAGGAAAAATATTTTTTCTTTTTGTAACTATTGCCAAATTATTAAAAAGTGCAACCAAATAAAACAAACAGTCCCTTGTATTATTAAAATATGATGAATATTCAATTACCTTTAATGAATATCTTGAATGTAATCCAAGAACATTAATAGAGTATAGAAACTTTGATATAATCTCACTTTGATTCTTATTTTGACAATTAAAATATAATTCACTTGCATTTAATACTGTGGTAAAACATTTGCCTTCAGAAAGAAATCTTGTTAAACTGCTTTTAAGTTTTTCACCTTCGTAATTTAAATAATCCAAGATGATATCCGTTTCTAACAGAAATTGTTTTTCTTTTTTCATATTAAAAATTTTTTAATAATAGTGGATTGTTCTTCAAAGCACCTTCGCATTCCAGCAAGTCTTTTAGTTGTAGTGGTTCTATTTTTTGAATGTTTAAAATTTTTTCTATGATCTCTAATTCAGAGTTTGTAAATTCTTTAAAGAAATATTCAGAGTTAAATAAGTAATAATTTTTACCTTTTTCAATTCTTAAAGGAATTTGATCAGATTTTTTAAATGTGTTTTGTTCTTTATTCATTAGTTATTGATTCAGAAAACTAATTCCTGGGAAGTTTGTTTTCAATTTAAAATATTCTGCAACAGTTTTTGCAACATCAGCAAAAGTTCTCCTGGTTCCTAAGCTGAAAGCTCGCTTGTTCTTACCATAATAAAGAAGTGGTACATATTCTCTGCTATGATCAGTGCTTGGAGTTGTGGGATCATTACCATGGTCAGCAGTGATTATTAGTCTGTCTTCAGGAGATAAAAAATTAATGAAATAAGGAATATATTCATCAAACTCCTGCAACGCTTTATAAAAGCCTACAGGATCATTTCTGTGTCCATAGTAAACATCAAAATCCACGAGGTTAGCGAAGATTAAACTTGATGAAACAACCTGAGCATAGTCAAAGATAGCTTTTATTCCTTCACTGTTGGATTTGGTGTGTTCAATAACATTAAAACCACGATTGTTAAATAACTCTGCAACTTTACCAATAGAGATAGTATTAACTCCATTTTTTTTTAGAACATCAATAAGTGTTTCGGAAGGCGGATCTATTGAGTAATCCTTTCGGTTAGTAGTTCTGGAATAATTACCTTCAGAACCAATAAATGGTCTGGCAATTACTCTGGCAACATTGAATGGGCTTTTCAAAACTTCTTTTCTTGTAATTTCACAGACTTTATAAAGTTTATCTAATCCAAAAAATTCCTCGTGAGCAGCTATTTGAAATACTGAATCAGCAGAAGTATAAACTATCGGATAACCTGTTTTACAATGTTCATTTCCTAGCTCTTTAATTATTTCAGTTCCGGATGCTGCTTTGTTACCAAGAACTCCTTCACAGCCAGTTAATTGTTTGAACAAATTAATAATCTCATCGGGGAATCCATTTGGGAAATAATCAAAGTCTTTATCAACTTTTACTCCTGCTAATTCCCAATGTCCGGTTGTGCTATCTTTTCCTTTTGATACTTCGGCAAGTTTTCCAAATGAAGCCAATGGAACAGGATTTTTACCAACTCCTTGAATATCAGTTATGTTTCCAAGTCCAAGCTTTTGAAGATTGGGTAAGTAGAGATTGCCAATATGTTTACTAATATTTTTAAGCGTATTGCTGCCTTGATCGCCATAGTTTTTTGCATCAGGCAATTCACCAACCCCAACCCCATCTAAGACAATGATAATAAAATTATTCATTAAGTAGAGATGCTAATTATTGTGTAAAACAGTATTACCACCTTTTTCAACAGCTTTACTTAAAGCTAAATCAGCATTTTCGATAACCTCGTTGATATCGGTTTTTCCGGTCGAAGAACATAAGCCAACAGAAATTGTATAAGTGTTTTGTTTCATATCAACTGAGATAGGATGTCGGGCAACTTTAACTCTTAATTTTTCTGCCCAGACAAAAACATTTTTCATTTCGAAATTGAAGAAGTGAATTGCAAATACTCTTTCACTTAATCTTCCAAAAATCAAATGCGGAGATAATTCATTTTTAATAATTCCTAAAATTTCTTTTAAAACTTTTTGAAAAGGATTCCCTTCAAAAAGATCACTTTGTTCAAGGAATTCATCAATTTTAATCAGAGCCAGTACCCCTTTTGCTCCTAAAGAGTTTGCTTTTATCAATTCTTCTTGTAACCTCTCTTTAAATGCTCTACTGTTAAGTGTGAGAGATTCAATATCAAGAGAAATTAGTTGTTCCATCTTTTTTTGAGAATAGGCATTGTGTAAAATATATGCGGTGAACTTACTTATACTTTCAATAAATTTTATATCATTATTAGTAAAATGATTATTCTTCAAACTTTCAAAGCAAAATGCACCGAATGGTTTTCCTAAAAAGTTGATGGGGACAACCATAAAAGAACCAAAACCAGTTAAATCTTCAGCTTTATTATATCTGTAAATTTTGTTTATTCCAATCTCATCAACTTTAGTGGAAGTATTAGTAGTTATAGCTTTACCAACATAAGTGCCACTCAACTCGATGTTAAGACCTTCTCCAACATATTTAAGATTAGTATTATTAGTCAGTTTAATAATTTTATACACTCTCTCGATTGTGTCATAAAAAACAATTGAAAAAACATCCCAATCAATAATATCTCTAAAGACATTTGATATCGAATTAAGAATACTCTCATAAGACTCAGTTTCAATTTCAACATTTAAAAAATTTAATAAAGTATTTAATCTTTTTTGAGAAAGTTGCTCTCTATGTCTCTCGTCAAAAATCTGAATAATTAAAGTTATAACTCTAATGAATCTTCCCAGTGAATAGATTGTTTCAACTCCGAAAGAATCTCCTGCTTTAGAATCCAAAGCTATAATTGCAATTAATTCACCATCATAATAAAGAGGAACTCCGACAAAACTTTTAATTCCCTGAGGTTTTTCATAATATCTGATATTATCATATTCAGCATTTGGCAAAATGTCACTTAATAATTGAGGTTCATTTGTTTGAACAATTTTACTAAGGATATCATCTTCTAATTGAAATTTTCTTAAAAGAATATCATTACTTTTTGACAAGAATTTGTGCACACTAAGTTTCTCGGTTTTTTTATCATACCAAAAAAATATTACAGAATATGCATTATAAGCATCATTTATCACAGACAAGATTTTTTCAAGAGCAAAGGAAAATTTCCCTCCACTATCCAATTCAGGGGAGATGGGTTCATTCGCAATTTCATCAAATCTATCCTTAAAATCGGGAGGCTTTAGTCTTTCGGTATAAGAATGATGAGTACTTCTTTGGCTTGAAGATTTAATAGTTTCAATATTTTTTGTTTTTGAAATAATTTCAAAGCCGCCATCTTCATCAACTCCTAATGAATCAGTAGGTATATCAACCTGGTCAATTTCATCAATATCAAATTTCCTATCCATTCGAAAAGAATCTCTAAGAAAAATTATAAAACCGACATAAATGAGCAGAAAAAAAATCAGAATAATTCTAATAAATATATCATCTGTCAGAAATGATAAGGAAGCAATTATCGGAACGAGTAAAAAAATTATTATTCTATTTCTTTGTCTTTTATTCATTATTAAATATCAAGTTCAAATGCAAAAAAAATTACACAAGTTTTAATCAAAAATAATAAATTCATCAAGAATTTTTGTAAAAAGATTCGTACAATAAAGAACTAACTTCTTTTTTGCCCACTTTAGTTATAGAGGAGTAAAAAATTGTGTTCTCATCCAACCTCGATTCTGGGAAAATCCTATTGAATTCATTAAAGTATTTTTTTCTCTCTGAAGTCTTAATCTTATCAACTTTATTAAGTACAAATACATAGGGTAAATTTAATTCGGATAAAAGTTTATTCATTTGAATATCAAGTTCTGTTGGTATATGCCTGCAATCAATTAAATGAAAAACAAATTTTATGTGTTCAGATTTCAAAAGGAAACTACCAATCAAAGATTGCCACTTTTTCTTTTCCTCAATACTGGCTTTTGCAAAACCGTAACCGGGCAAGTCAACGAGATAATACAGTTGATCAATAGAATAGTAATTTATTGATCTTGTTTTACCCGGAGTTGAACTGGTCTTAGCCAAATTCTTTTTGTTAAATAGTGAGTTAATGAATGAGGATTTACCCACATTAGATCTTCCACAAAGTACAACTTCGGGTAAACGTTTACTCGGCAGTTGATCTAATGAATAAACAGATTTTATAAAATACTGTTGGTTTGGCATAAATAAAAAAGAGTAACTGATTTCTCAGTTACTCTTAATAAAAAGTTTAATTTAATATTATTGAGCTGACTGTTGCTCTGGCAGCTGTTCTTCTTGTTTAGATTTTTCGTTTTCTTTGGCTTTTGCTTTTAATTCTCTTTGAGATTTTCTTTCTTCGGCTTTTTTATTGGCAGCTTCATTATAATCTACCAATTCTAATATTGCCATTTGAGCTGCATCACCCAATCTGGTTCCTAACTTAACAACTCTGGTATAACCTCCTGGTCTATCAGCAATATTGCTAACAATATCGGAGAATAATTCCTTTACAACTTCTTTGTCTTTGATTTCACTCATTACTAATCTTCTTGAATGAAGATCACCTTTCTTGGCTTTAGTAATTATCTTTTCGACAAAGGATCTTGCTTCTTTTGCTTTTGCTAAAGTAGTTTTAATTCTTTTGTGCTTTAATAATGAGGTTGCCAATGCACGCATCAAAGCTAACCTGTGAGATGCGGTTCTTTTTAATTTTCTACCTCTAACTCTGTGTCTCATTTTTAACCTACAAAAATTTAATTATTATCAGTGTTTTCTTTTAAGTATTTATCTACATCCATGCCAAATTCTAATCCCATATTTTCAATTATTTCACCCAATTCTGCAAGTGACTTTCTTCCAAAATTCCTAAAGCGTAAAAGTTCCTGTTCATCTTTTCTAACCAAATCAGCAATAGTTTTAATGTTAGCTGCTTTCAAGCAATTATGAGCTCTAACGCTTAACTCAAGGTCATCTACTTTAGTTAATAGAACTCTTTTAGTTTTTTCAAATTCAGTATCCTTCTGAGGAACTGGTTTTGTCTCTTCAGGTTCAACATCAAAATTTATAAAATACTGAATATGATCTTTTAGTATTTTACCAGCCTGAGTAAGTGCATCATCTGGAGTGATAGAACCATCTGTATGAACTTCAATAACAAGCTTTTCATAATCATTCTTATCACCAATTCTAACGTTACTTACTTCATATTTAACATTTCTAATTGGAGTAAAAATAGAATCTATTGGAATGACTCCAATTGTCTGATCTGGCTGAATATTCTCATTAGCAGGAACGAAACCATAACCACGACCTACTTTCAATTCAACATCAAATTTAGCGTTTTTATTTAATGTTGCAATATGAAGAAAAGGATTTAATATTTCCACATCGTTACTAGCTTTTTGAATGTCTGCAGCAGTCCATTCACAAGCACCATGAAATGAAAGATTTATTTTTTCAGGTTTTTTGCTCAAAAGTTTCATTCTAACTTGTTTGAGATTTAGAATTATTTCAGAAACATCTTCAACTACTCCGTCAATGGTAGTAAATTCATGCAAAACACCACTGAATTTTACAGCAGTAATAGCTGAACCGGGAAGAGAAGAAAGAAGTACTCTTCTTATTGAATTGCCAAGAGTAACTCCATAACCTCTTTCTAAAGGTTGTAATGTAAATCGCCCAAATGTATTTGAGTAACTAGATTCATCAAGTACGATTGCATCTGGCATCTTGAATGAAAATCCGCTCATTTATATTCCTTTGTATTATTCTAAAAATTATTTATTTGGAGTAAAGTTCTACTACTAACTGCTCGTTAGCTTCCAGAGGTACATCAACTCTTTCAGGAATCTGAACAAAAGTACCTGACAACGTTGCTTTATCAACAGTAATCCAATTATAAGTATTGTCCTTCACTCTTTTTAATGAGTTATGAATAGCGTCGAGTTTCTTGCTTTTTTCTTTTACTTGGATTAAATCTCCGACTTTAACCAAATAAGATGGTATATCTACAGGTCTGGAATTTATCAGAATATGCCCGTGTTTAATAAGTTGTCTTGCTTGCTTTCTGGAAGAGGCAAAACCTATTCTATAAACAACATTATCAAGTCTTCTTTCAAGAAGCTTTACTAAATTTTCGCCTGTTTTACCTTTTTGTTTTACAGCTTTCTCGAAATAATTTCTGAACTGTGTTTCAAGTAAGCCATAAACTCTTTTAATCTTTTGCTTTTCTCTCAATTGAACACCATATTCAGAAATTTTAGTTCTTCTTGAAACGCCATGTTGTCCAGGAGGATAGTTCCTATTTTCTATTGGACATTTATCTGAATAACATTTTTGACCTTTCAGAAAAAGCTTTTGTCTTTCTCTTCGACATAATTTACATACAGCGTCTGTATATCTTGCCATTTATTCTCTCCGTTAAATTAAACTCTTCTACGTTTAGGTGGTCTGCATCCATTATGTGGAATTGGAGTAATATCTTTAATGGATGTAATTTCCAAACCAGCAGTATGTAATGCTCTTATTGCGGCTTCACGACCTGCACCGGGACCTTTAATATAAACTTCAACTTTTCTTAGTCCCATATCATACGCTTCTTTTGCAGCTGCTTCAGCGGAAACTTGTGCAGCAAAGGGAGTATTTTTTCTTGAACCTTTAAACCCGTTTTTACCGGCTGAAGACCAAGAAATAGTATTACCGTAAATATCTGTAATAGTTACTAAAACGTTGTTAAAAGTTGCTTTAATATGAGCAACTCCATTCGAATCTACGTGAGAACGTTTTTTAACTTTTTTTGTTGATTTAGCCAATGATTATCCTCCGATTATACTAATTATTTCTTTGAAGGTGCTTTTTTCTTACCTGCAACTGTTTTTCTCTTACCTTTTCTTGTTCTGGAGTTAGTTCTAGTTCTTTGTCCTCTTGCTGGTAAGCCTCTTCTATGCCTTAATCCGCGATATGCACCAATATCCATTAATCTTTTTATATTTTGCTGAACTTCAGATCTTAATGCACCTTCAACTTTATAATCTGAAGTAATTACAGAACGAATTTGAGCTACTTCTTCTTCAGTTAATTCTGATACTTTCTTTTCAGGATTTACATTTGCTTTCTGAAGAATTTCGCCTGATATGGTTCTACCTATTCCGAAAATGTATTGTAAACCATATAAAACTTTTTTTGATTTTGGTAAATCTACACCTGCTATACGCGCCAAAGATATTCTCCTTGTATTATTTAACCTTGTCTTTGTTTATGCTTTGGGTTTTGACAAATAACTCTTACAACCCCTTTTCTTTTAATGATTTTACATTTATCACAAATCTTTTTAACAGAAGCTCTAACTTTCATTTTAAGTCCTATTTATATCTATAAATGATTCTTCCTTTTGATAAATCATACGGCGAAAGTTCAACTGAAACTTTATCACCAACTAAAATTTTTATATAATGCATTCGCATTTTGCCAGAAATATGAGCTAATATTTCATGTCCGTTATCTAACCTTACCCTAAATGTAGCATTTGGTAAGGTTTCAGTAATTATTCCATCAACTTTTATTGGACCTTGTTTAGCCATTAACAAACTGTCAAAATTTCTGGTTCTTTATCAGTTATTAAAATAGTATGTTCAAAATGCGCCGAATCAGTTCCATCTTCAGTTTTAATTGTCCAACCATCAGAAGCTACGGTAATTTTCCAGTCACCAACATTAACCATAGGTTCAATTGCAAGAGTCATTCCTCGTTTCAATATCGGACCGACACCTTTTTTACCATAATTTGGGATTGAAGGATCTTCGTGCAAATATTTACCAACTCCGTGACCACATAAATCTCTTACAATAGAAAATCCATTTGATTCAACATAACTCTGAATTGCAAATGAAATATCTTGTAATCTATTAAATTCCATTGCCTGTTCAATTCCAATATATAAAGACCGCTCTGTTACTTCCATAAGTTTTTGTTTAATTTCAGACACTCTACCAACTCCAATTGTAATTGCAGCGTCACCATAATAATTATTTTTAAGAACACCCACATCAATCGAAATCAAATCACCTTCTTTAAGTTTATAGTCTCCGGGTATTCCGTGAACAACTTGATCGTTTACTGAGGTACATAAAGAAGCTGGAAATTTAACTCCATTCCCTTGAGAGTATCCTTTAAATGCAGGAATTGAGTTATTACTTCTAATATAATCTTCAGCAATTAAATCAAGTTCTTTTGTTGTTACCCCAATTTCAATTTTTGATTTAACAAGTTGTAAGGTTTCTGCTACTATTTTACAACTCTCACGGATATAATCAATTTCTTTTTTAGTTTTAATTAAAATCACTAAAACTAACGTCTGCCTTTTAATTTACCGGATTTCATAAAGCCATCATAATGCCTCATCAACAGATGAGATTCAATTTGCTGCAAAGTATCTAAGGCAACACCAACAATAATCAATAAACTTGTTCCGCCAAAAAACTGAGCAAACTGACCCGTTACTCCCCACGCTGAAACAAAAGCTGGTAAAATTGCTATTATAGCCAAGAATATCGAACCCGGCAATGTAATCTTTGTTAAGATGTTATCAATAAAATCTGATGTTTGTTTTCCTGGTCTTATCCCTGGAATAAATCCACCTTGCTTTTTCATATTATCAGCAACATCTTTTGGGTTAAAGGCTATTGCCGTATAAAAATAAGTAAAGAAAATAATCATCAAGGCATAAATAATAGAATAAACAACCGATTGATAATGGAACAAATTTGCAATACTCTGAAGAAATTCGTTATTTGGGAAAAACGAAAGAACAGTATTAGGAATAAACATAATTGCCTGAGCAAATATTATCGGCATTACACCTGCGGTATTTACTCTTAGAGGAATATACTGAGTAACTCCTCCATAAACTTTTCTTCCAACTACTCTTTTAGCATATTGAACAGGAATTCTCCTTGTGCCCTGTGTAACTAACACAACTCCGGCAATTATCAAAAACATAAAAGCAAAAATTATAATTTCAACTATCAAAGATCTTTGACCTGCCTGAATAAGTCTATACTCATCTAATAAGGCAAAAGGAAATCTTGCAACAATACCGATAAAAATTATTAAAGAAATTCCGTTACCAATTCCTCGTTCTGTTATTTGCTCACCCATCCACATCATAAAAATGGTACCGGCTGTTAAAATTATGATTGTGCTAAAAACCCAGCCAATTCCTTGAACTGGTTCTGGAATAATTGACATTCCACTAACTTCAATATTCAAAAGACGAACTGTAACTCCCCAAGCCTGCATTGCCGATATTAAAACTGTTCCGTATCGGGTTAGCTGAGTGATTTTTTTTCTTCCCTCTTCACCTTCTTGCTGCAATTTTTGGAAATAAGGAACAACAGCACCCAATAATTGAATAATGATAGATGCAGAGATATAAGGCATTATTCCAAGCGCAAAAATAGCAGCATTACCAAATGCTCCTCCTACAAATAAATCATACAAGCCAAATAATGTGTCGGATGATTGATTTTTCATACTTTCAGCTAATAGGGCAGAATCAACACCCGGAATTGTAAGATGTGAACCAAGTCTTACGATAAATAACAACGCTAAGGTGTAAATTATTCGTTGTCTTAGTTCGTGTATTTTAAATATATTTCTGAAAGTATCTGTAAGTCTTGACATTTAATCCCACACTATAACTTAGTTATTGAACCACCAACAGCTTCAATTTTCTGCTGGGCTGATTTACTAAATGAGTTAACTTTCAAAATCAATTTAGATTTCAAATCACCTTTACCCAAAATTTTTACAGGTTTTTTGAGTGTTGAAATGAGACCGTATTTTTTTAATTCTTCTAAAGAAAGTTCTTTATTATCCAATTCATATTTTGAAGCTATTCTTTGCAGAGCATTGAGGTTAATAATCTGATATTCAACTTTGAAAATATTTGTAAATCCAAATTTTGGAATTCTTCTTTGAAGCGGCATTTGTCCACCTTCAAACCAACTTTTGAATTTAGCACCTGAGCGTGATTTCTGACCATTCATACCTCTTGTTGACTGACCACCGTGTCCTGAGCCTTCACCTCTACCGACTCTTTTTCTCTTTTTTTTCGAGCCTTCTGCGTACTTAAGATTTCCTAAAATGTTCATACTAAAACCTGTTTATTCGTTTATAGTTTCTGTTTTAACCAAATGACTTACTTTTCTAATCATTCCTCTAATCTGAGGGGTATCATTATGAATTTTTGAGTAGTTTGGTCTTCCTAAACCTAAAGCTTTGATAGTTCTTTTTTGGTCTTCAGGTCTGTCAATTATACTTCTAATTTGAGTTACTTTAATCTTAGACATTCAATACCTCACTTGGAAACAAATAAATCTTTAACTGCTACACCTCTTTTTGAGGCCATTTTTCTTGCATCAATCTGATTTATCAGAGCATTAAGGGTTGCCTTAACCTGATTATGTGGATTACTTGAGCCCAAAGATTTAGTTAAAATATCTGTAACACCTGCAGCTTCAAGAACAGCACGAACACCACCGCCAGCAATTAAACCAGTACCGGGGGAAGCTGGTCTTAATAAAATTTTTCCCGCGCCATATTTGCCGATAATTTCGTGGGCTACAGTTCCTTTTATTACTGATACTTGAACAACATTCTTTTTGGCATCATCAACACCTTTAGAGATAGCATCTGTTACTTCATTTGCTTTACCTAATCCAACTCCAACGACACCATTACCATTACCTACAACAACAATAGCATTAAAACTAAATCTTCTTCCACCTTTAACAACCTTGGCTACTCTGTTAATGTGAACTACTTTTTCTTTAAGTCCTTCAACATCTGTTGGTCTGATTACTTTATTTTTGTTTTCCACTATTTTTCTCTAAAATTATTTATTATTACTTGCTGCCGGAAGAGGATTCGAACCTCTACATACGGCTCCAAAGGCCGCTGTCCTACCGTTAGACGATCCGGCAAGAATTAGAATTTTAATCCGCCTTCACGCGCACCATCAGCTAAAGCTTTGATTCTTCCGTGATATCTGAAACCATTTCTATCAAATACTACTTCTGTGATTTTATTTTCGAGAGCAATCTTAGCAATAAGGTTTCCGACAATTTTACTTTTTTCAACTTTTCCTTTAACTGATTTTAATTGGTCAGCTATTTCCTTAGATAAACTTGAAGCGCTGACTATCGTTTTACCATTATCATCATCAATTATCTGAGCATAAATCTGATTCAAACTTCTGTAAACTGATAATCTTGGTTTATCAGTAGTTCCATAGATTTTTTTTCTTACTCGTACTTTAATTTTTTCTCTTCTTTTATTATCTGTTTTAAACATATAATCTCCTAAGAATTATTTGCCGGCTGTTTTACCAGCTTTTCTACGAATAACTTCTGTAGAATATTTTATTCCTTTGCCTTTGTATGGCTCTGGTTTTCTAAATGAACGGATTTTAGACGCAACCTGACCAACTAATTGTTTGTCAATTCCTGAAACAATTATCTGAGTTGGAGTTGGTGTTTCCAATTTAATTCCAGCTGGTGGAATAAAATAAATCGGATGCGAATAGCCCATACTTAGTAATAAATTATTTCCTTTTAATTCAGCTTTATATCCCACTCCAACTATATCTAATATTTTTTTATATTCTTCAGTTACGCCTGTAATCATATTTTGAATCAAAGCTCTTGTCAAACCGTGTAAAGCTCTGTTTTCTTTAAGATCATCAGGTCGTGATACTTCAATAATATTATCTTTGAAACTTACGGTCATATTCTGATGATAAGAAATTCCTAATTCACCTTTGGGTCCTTTAATTTTAATTTCGTTTCCATTTATTGTTACAGAAACGCCTGATGGAACTTGTATTGGTTTTCTTCCTATTCTTGACACCTTGCTACTCCAATAAATAATTTACCAAATATAACAGATTACCTCACCACCAACAGATTGTTCTCTTGCCTGTCGGTCTGTTAATAATCCCTTTGAAGTTGAAATAACAGCAAGCCCAAGTCCATTGAGAACTCGAGGCAATTGCTCTGAAGATTTGTAAACACGTAAACCGGGTTTACTTATTCTTTTCAGACCGGAAATTGCAGAAATGCCGTTTCTATATTTCAACTGAATTCTTATTAAGTTCTGTTTATTATCTTCAATTATAGAAAAATCGTGAATGAAATTTTCATTCTTTAATATTTCAGCAATCTTAACTTTCATCTTAGATGCAGGGATATCTACTCTAAATAATTTTGCTTTAGATGCGTTGCGAATTCTTGTTAAAAAATCTGCAATAGGATCAGTTACAGCCATTTATATACTCCTTTTACCAACTTGATTTTTTTAATCCTGGTATTTCACCACGTAAAGCCATTTCTCTAAGAACTAATCGTGAAACACCAAACTTTCTATAATAGCCTCTTGACCTTCCTGTAAACATACATCTGTTTTTTAATCTTGTTGGAGAAGAATTTCTCGGTAAAGCCTGAAGCGCATCATAATCACCTTTTGCTTTAAGCTCAGCACGTAATTTTGCATACTTTTCATAAAGTTTTTTTCTTTTTTCTTCTCGAACTTTTGAACTAAGTCTCGCCATAAATATTCCTTATACTTAATTAATTTCCTTTTTTCTGAAAGGGAAACCAAAACCTTTTAATAATTCGTAAGCTTCATTATCGGTAGGAGCAGTAGTAACTATAGTAATATCCATACCAACAATTTTATTTACCTTATCAATATTAATTTCCGGAAAAATAATTTGTTCTTTTATTCCTAAAGTGTAATTGCCTCTTCCATCGAAAGATTTATCTGATAAACCTCTAAAGTCTCTAACTCGAGGCAGAGCAATATTGATTAAACGATCAAGAAATTCATACATTTTTTCTCTTCTTAAAGTAACCATAGCACCTATATTCATCCCTGCTCTTAACTTAAAATTAGAAATTGCTTTCTTTGCTTTTCTCACACTTGCCTTCTGTCCTGTAATTGTTTCTAATTCTTTAACAGCTTCTTCCAATATTTTAGGCTCAGTTACTGCATCTCCAAGTCCCATATTTACTACAATCTTGGAAATTTTTGGGACCTGCATAATGCTTTTGTAATTAAAAGTTTTCATTAGTTCAGGGACAACGTTACTTTTGTAAAATTCAGCTAACCTACATCTAATTTTAATTTCTGGTTCAGCTGCTTTTGTTTCAGCAGATTTTTTAACTGCAGGTTTTTGCTTTTGTTCAGTAGAATCAGATTTTTTTGTTTTTTTATCAGCCATAGTTCAATATCCTTTACTATAACATTTCGCCGCTTTTTTTACTAATGCGTGCGGATTTCTTTTTACCGGTTTTTTCATCTAAAATGATTTTAGCTCCCACTCTTGAAGGTTCATTTGTTTTAGGGTCTAAAATCATAACATTTGAAATATGTATTGGTGCTTCTTTTTCGAATATTCCACCCTGAGGATTTTTTTGAGTTGGTTTTGTGTGCCTTTTTCTAATATTTACACCTTCAACAATAACTCTACTATCCTTTGGGAATACTTTAAGCACTTTGCCGGTTTTGCCTCTATCGTTGCCGGCAATAATCATAACATTATCATTCTTTTTAATTTTTATTTTCATTTTCGTATCCTATAAAACTTCTGGAGCTAATGAAACTATCTTTAAGAATTGTTTTTCTCTCAATTCTCTTGCAACAGGTCCGAAAATTCTCGTTCCTCTGGGTTCACCTTGATTGTTAATTAGCACTGCGGCATTTTCATCAAATCTGATATATGTTCCATCTTTACGTCTTACTTCTTTGGCGGTACGAACTATAACAGCTCTTGATACTTCACCTTTTTTGACTGTACCATTCGGTATTGCTGACTTAACCGAAACAACAATAGTATCGCCAACAGTAGCATACCTTCGATTACTGCCACCCAAAACCCTAATACATCTAACTCGTTTCGCTCCCGAGTTATCAGCAACTATTAGATTAGTTTCTTCTTGAATCATTTTTTAAAACTCCTTATTTGGCTTTTTCAACAATTTCTACTAAGCGCCAGCATTTTCTTTTACTCAACGGACGAGTTTCCATAATTTTAACTTTATCACCTATATTACAAATCTGTTTTTCATCGTGAGCCATCAGTTTTGTGGTTTTCTTAAAATATTTTTTATAGATTGGATGCGGTACTCGTCTTTCAATAGCAACAGAAATTGTCTTTTGCATTTTATTACTGACAACAATTCCAATTCTAACTTTTCTGAGATTTCTTTTTTCCATTATTTAGAAACTCCACTATTATTTGGATTAGCATTCATTTGACGCTCTTTTAAAATCGTTTTCATTCTTGCAATATCTTTTCTTACCAATTTTAATTTGGCAGTATTTGCTAATAGTTTAAGCTGATGAGAAAATCTTAAATCAACTAAATTCAGTTCTTCTTCCTGAATTCTTTTGATAATCTCATCATTAGACATTTCTCTGATTTCTCTTATTTTCATTTCTCTATCCTTCGTAATCTGGTCTTTGAACGATTTTTGTTTTAACTGGTAATTTATAAGAACAAAGCTTGAGAGCGTGATGTGCTAATTCTTTAGAAACACCTGAAACCTCAAACATAATTCTGCCTGGTTTTACAACTGCTACCCAGAATTCAGGAGCACCTTTACCTTTACCCATTCTTGTTTCAAGAGGCTTTTTACTTACAGGTTTATCAGGAAAAATTCTAATCCAAACCTTACCATCTCTTTTCATAGAACGAGATAGTGCAACTCTGCAAGATTCAATTTGTCTGCTTGTAATCCAAGCTGGTTCTAAAGTTTTTAATCCAAAATCGCCAAATGCTACGGAAGCTCCACGATATGATTTACCTTTTCTTCTTCCTCTTTGTGCTTTTCTGAATTTAACTCTTTTTGGCATTAACATAATTGAAAACTCCTAATATAATTTTAATCAGAGGCTCTTTTACCGAGAATTTCGCCTCGACAAATCCAAACTTTAATTCCTATTGAGCCATAGATTGTTTCCGCTCTTCCTTGAGCATAGTCAATATCGGCTCTAATTGTATGCAAAGGAATTCTTCCTTCTTTGTATTGCTCTGCTCGAGCTATTTCAGCGCCAGCTAATCTTCCCGAACACATAATTCTTATTCCCTCAGCTCCCATTCGCATTGCAGCGGTGATTGCCATTTTCATTGCTCTTCTATAGGAAACTCTATTTTCAATTTGATTTGCAATGTTTTCAGCAACTAAATATGCATCTAATTCTGGTCTTTTGATTTCGGAAATCTGAACTTTAACTTCTTTATTACTAACTGTTTTTAGTTCTTGTTCTAATTGAGTAATCTCTTTACCACTTTTACCAATAACAACTCCTGGTCTGGATGTATGAATATTAATAATTATATTCTTTGATGTTCGATCAATTATTAACCTCGAAATACCAGCCTTGGTCAATCTATTCCTAATATAGGCTCTTAACTTATTATCTTCTTTTAGTTTGGTTGCATACGATTTTCTTTCGTACCAATTAGAGTCCCAACCTCTAATAATACCGACTCTAAGACCAATAGGATTTGTTTTCTGTCCCAAAAATTTACCTCCTAATTAGATTTTTTAGCGACAACTACTGTTAAATGACAAGATCTTTTTCTTATTCTGTATGCTCTTCCCATCGGAGCTGGAGAAATTCTTTTTAATGTTGGACCCTGATTTACAAATATTTCTTTCACAAAAAGATTTTCAGGTTCAACTCTTTCATTTTCATTAAGATTCATTGCATTTGCCAAAGCTGATCTTAAAGTTTTTGCTACATCTTTTGCAGCGACCTTTGGAGTAAAATGTAAAACATCTAATGCTTTATCAACTGACATTCCACGAATTAAATCAGCTACTAATCTCATTTTTCTTGGTGATGAGCCGATATATCTATTTATTGCTTTTGCTTCCATATTATAACTTCCTATTATTTAGCTTTAGCCGCCTTATCAGCTTTTGTCCCGGGATGCCCTCTAAAAATTCTTGTAGGAGCAAATTCTCCGAGTTTATGACCAACCATATTTTCAGTAACATAAACAGGTATATGTTGTTTACCGTTATGAACTCCAATTGTATGACCGACAAATTCAGGGATTATTGTTGATGATCTTGACCAGGTTTTTATAATTTTTTTCTGGTTTGTTTCATTCAATTTCTGAATTTTCTTTAAAAGTTTTACGTCAACAAATGGACCTTTTTTTACTGATCTTGGCATATTTATTTCCTAATCCTACTTACGTCTTTTGATAATTAATTTATTGGATTGTTTTTTTCTTTTTCTGGTTTTTAGACCTTTAGCTTTTTGACCCCAAGGTGAAACCGGATGCCCACCTCCAGAAGTTTTTCCTTCACCACCACCCATTGGATGGTCAACCGGGTTCATTGCAACACCTCTGGTGTGTGGTCTTCTGCCTAACCATCTGCTTCTACCAGCTTTTCCTAAACTGATATTTTCATGAATTGCATTTCCAACACTTCCATAAGTAGCCATACAATCAACTCTAATCATTCTTACTTCACCCGAAGGAAGTTTTAACGTAGCGAAATCACCTTCTCGAGCCATAAGCTGCAGAGATGAACCAGCGCTTCTTCCAATTTGTCCACCTTTACCTGGTTTTAATTCTACATTATGAACAAAGCTACCAAGTGGCATTTCTTTTAATGGTAAAGCATTTCCTATTTTAATTTCGCTGCCTGAACCAGAAGTGAGAATATCTCCTACTTTTAATCCATCTGGAGCTATAATATATCTTTTTTCACCATCAGCATAATTCAATAAAGCTATTCTGCTTGAACGATTTGGATCATATTCAATGGCAACAACCTTAGCGGAGATACCAAATTTATCTCTTTTGAAGTCAATAATTCTATATTTACGTTTGTGTCCACCACCTCTATGTCGAGCAGTAACACGACCTAAATTATTTCTACCACCAGATTTCTTTAATGAAACTACTAAAGACTTTTCAGGTTCTGTTTTTGTAATTTCTTCAAATGTGAAATTAGTTCTGAATCTTGTACCTGGCGTAACTGGTTTTAATTTTTTAATACTCATTTTTTACCTGACTAAGCTTCTTCAAACAATTCAATTTTTTCACCTTTTTTGAGGGTGATAATTGCCTTTTTAAATTTTGAAGTTTTTCCGATAAATCTACCACTTTTTCTAAATTGAGCTTTTGTTTTTCCGGAATAATTCATTGTTCTAACATTTACCACGTGAACATTAAATTTCTTTTCAATAGCTTTTTTAATTTCTATTTTATTTGCATCAGTGCTTACAATAAATCCATACTGTCCCTTATCTGCAGTAAGGTTAGTCATTTTTTCAGTTACAAGTGGTTTAATTAAAATGTTATGCATTTTCAACCACCTCTATTTTGTTAAGTAAATTCTTTTCAATTACATCAACAGCACCTTTTTGCAGAAGCAATATCTGATTATTCAAAATATCATAAGTAGATGCTTTTGATGCTTCCAGAATCTGGATTTTTGGAATATTTCTTCCAGATTTGTAAACTACACTATTATAATAAGTTGTCAGAAGAAGAACTTTTTTACCGTTTATTTTAAGATTATTAAGAACCTTAAGAAATTCTTTTGTTTTTGGATTTTCAAAAGAAAAGTCTTCAACTACAACCAACTGATTATCTTTAACTTTATAGCTTAAAGCGGATTTTCTCGCCAATTGTTTAACTTTTTGAGGGAGTTTTTGACGATAATCCCTTGGTCTGGGTCCAAAAATAGTTCCGCCACCAACCCAAAGTGGAGATCTGATCGTTCCAGCTCTTGCTCCGCCCTTACCTTTTTGCTTCCAGGGTTTTTTACCACCGCCACTAACCTCGCCTCTTTCTTTGGCTTTGTGTGTTCCCTGTCTTTGATTAGCCAGATAAGCTTTTACATCAAGATAAATAGCGTGATCATTTGGCTCAATAGCAAAAATATCATCGGACAAATTAATTTTTTCTTCTGCTAATGAACCATCTATTTTATAAACATCTATTGTCATTTTTTTACCGATTAATTCTTTATCAATTCTACTATTGAATTATTTGCTCCAGGAATAGCACCTTTAACAAATATTAAATTATTTTCTTTTTCAACTTTGACAATTTTAAGATTTCTAATTGTAGTATTGGCATAACCCATTCTACCAGCCATTCTTTGACCTTTAAATACTCTTGATGGATATGAACTTCCACCAATAGAACCCGGAGCTCTGACTCTATCACTTTGTCCATGTGTTGTCATTCCAATTCCACCAAAACCGTGTCTTTTAACAACACCCTGAAATCCTTTACCTTTACTTTTGGATTTTACTTTTATTATATCTCCTTCATTAAAAATGGAACAATCTAAAATATCGCCAAGCTTAAAACCTGAAACGTCATAACCTTTGAATTCTATCAAAACTTTTTTAGCATCAACTTGATTTTTCTTAAAATATCCTTTTAAAGGCTTGTTCAAGTGTTTTTCTTTAACCTCTCCAAAACCAAGCTGAAGAGCATCATAACCATCTTTTTGAGTTGTTCTGATATTAGTAACAACACAAGGACCCGCTTGAACAACAGTAACAGGGATAACATCCCCGCTTTGGTTGAAAATACTTGTCATACCAATTTTTTTTCCAATTAAACCAGACATCTTAGCTCCGCTTCATTATAACTTAATTTCAATATCTACGCCCGCCGGAATATCAAGTTTACTTAAAGATTCGACGGTTTTGTTATTTGAATTATGTATATCTATTATTCTTTTATGTGCCCTGGTTTCAAATTGTTCACGTGATTTTTTATCCACGTGTGGTGATCTTAAGACAGTAAATACAGTTTTCTTAGTTGGCAAGGGTATAGGACCCGATACAACTGCACCAGTGCTTCTTACTGTTTTGATAATCTTTTCAGTAGATTTATCAATTAAAATATGATCGTAAGATTTTAGCTTAATTCTTATTTTCTGTCCGGACACTTATAGTTCTCCTTTTAATAGATAAGAAAAGGGAGAAACATCTCCCTTAATCTTCAATTTTTAGAAAAATTTATTCAATAATCTTTGTTACAACACCAGCACCGACTGTTCTTCCGCCTTCTCTGATAGCAAATCTCAATCCTTCTTCCATAGCAATTTCAGAGATCAAGTCAACTTTCAGATTAACTTTATCACCAGGCATTACCATTTCTGTTCCTTCTGGAAGATTTGCAACTCCTGTAACGTCGGTAGTTCTGAAATAAAACTGTGGTCTATATCCATTGAAGAATGGAGTGTGTCTTCCACCTTCTTCCTTTGACAAGATATAAACTTCACCTTCAAATTTTTTGTGAGGAGTAATTGAGCCTGGTTTAGCAAGTACCATTCCTCTTTCGATTTCTTTTTTATCAATACCTCTTAATAACAATCCCGCATTATCACCAGCAATAGCTTCATCTAATTCTTTTCTAAACATTTCAACGCCTGTTACAACTGTCTTTTTGTGAACACCTAATCCAATTAATTCAACTTCTTCACCAACTTTAACTTTTCCTCTTTCTACTCTACCTGTAGCAACTGTACCACGACCAGTGATTGAGAAAACGTCTTCAACAGGCATAATAAATGGCTTATCTATACTTCTTTCAGGTATTGGAACGTATGTATCAACTGCATCCATCAGTTCCCAAATACAATTATATCTTGGATCAGAAGCATCTGCATTAGCAGTACCAGCTTCTAAAGCTTGAAGCGCAGAACCACGAATAATTGGGATTTCATCACCAGGGAATTCATATTTACTTAAAAGCTCTCTTAATTCCATCTCAACCAAATCAATCAATTCGGGGTCATCAACCATATCAACTTTATTTAAGAACACCACTATTCTTGGCACACCAACTTGTCTTGCGAGAAGAATGTGTTCTCTTGTCTGTGGCATAGGACCATCTGTAGCAGCAACAACCAATATTGCTCCGTCCATCTGAGCAGCACCAGTTATCATATTCTTAACATAGTCTGCGTGACCAGGACAGTCAACGTGAGCGTAATGTCTGTTAGCAGTTGAATACTCTACGTGAGCAGTTGCAATAGTAATACCTCTTTCTCTTTCTTCCGGAGCGTTATCAATACTATCAAAGGTTCTAACCTGTGATAAACCTTTTTTAGCAAGAGCCATAGTAATAGCTGCAGTTAATGTAGTTTTTCCGTGATCTACGTGACCAATTGTGCCAACATTAACGTGAGGTTTACTCCTATCAAATTTTTCTTTTGCCATCTTAATCTCCTTTTATATTTTTTTGATTAATTCAATATTAAAAACTAAGCTGTTGATTTTTTAGTTAAGTTTTTTTCTGAAATTTCGTCTGATATAGATTTTGGTACCGAAGAATAATGATCAAACTGCATAGAGTAAATTGCCCGTCCCTGAGTCATAGATCTTAAAGTAGTAGCATAGCCAAACATCTCAGACAAAGGAACATAAGATTTAATTACCTGGGCATCTTTACGGGCAGAGAAGCCTTCTATTTTTCCTCTTCGGGAGTTGAGATCACCCATAACATCACCCAAATACTCTTCGGGAGTAATAACTTCAACAGCCATTATTGGTTCGAGTAAAACCGGATTAGCTTTTCGTGCTGCATTCTGAAAAGCCATCGAACCAGCAACTCTGAAGGATATTTCATCAGAGTCAACATCATGATAAGAACCATCATATAACTTTGCTTTAACATCAACTATAGGATAACCAGCAATTACACCGTTTTTCATAGCATCTTGAATACCTTGAGAAACTGCTGGAATATATTCTTTCGGAACAGTTCCTCCTACGATAGCGTTAATAAACTCATAACCTTTACCAGGTTCGTTTGGAGAAACTTCGATCCAAACATGACCATATTTTCCACGACCACCTGATTGTTTAACAAACTTACCTTCTGCCTGAACAGTTGAAGTAATAGTTTCTCTATAAGCTACTTGAGGTTTACCAACATTTGCTTCAACCTTAAACTCTCGCTTCATTCTATCAACAATAATTTCAAGATGTAATTCGCCCATTCCACTTATTAAAGTTTGACCTGTCTCTTCATCAACCTTAACTTTAAAGGTTGGGTCTTCATCCGAAAGTTTTGATAGAGCTTCTGATAATTTATCTTGATCCGCTTTAGTTTTTGGTTCAATTGCAATCTGAATAACTGGTTCAGGGAAAGACATTCTTTCTAATATTATTGGATCGTTCTCTGTACATAAGGTATCACCAGTTTTTGTAAATTTTAATCCTACTGCAGCAGCAATATCTCCAGCTTTAACCTCATTTATTTCTTCTCTGTGATTAGCGTGCATTTGAAGCAAACGACTAATTCTTTCCTTTTTACCACTTATCGAATTAAAAACATAAGAACCACTTGTGAGTTTACCTGAATAAACTCTAAAAAATGTTAATTTACCAACATAAGGATCATTCATTATCTTAAAAGCTAAAGCAGTAAATTTTTCATCACTACTAATTTTTCTTTTAACAACATCATTTAATCCCGGATGATGAGCTTCTATTTCAGCCAAATCAGCTGGGGAAGGCAAAAAGTCAACAATGGCATCTAAAAGTTTTTGAACTCCTTTATTCTTAAATGATGATCCGCAAAGAACTGGTATAATTTTCAGTTCAATGGTTGCTTTTCTTAAAACAGCAGTAATTTCTTCCGGACTAATTTCTTTACCTTCCAAATATTTTTCTAAAAGTGTATCGTCAACATCAGATACGGCTTCTAACATTTGAGTTCTATATTTATTAGAAATTTCTAATAAATCTTTAGGAATTTCTATTTCGTCGTAAGTTGTACCCAAACTATCTTCGTGGTACATCCTTGCATTAAACTTTATTAAATCTATTACTCCTACAAAAATATCTCCTTCTCCAATTGGAAGGTTAATTGGGATTGCATTTGCTCCCAATCTATCTTTCATCATTTGAACAGCGTTGTAAAAATCTGCACCGATTCTATCCATTTTATTTACAAACGCTATACGAGGAACACCATACTTATCTGCTTGTCTCCAAACAGTTTCTGATTGAGGTTCAACGCCTCCGACTGCACAGAATAAAGCAACTGCTCCATCTAAAACTCTAAGAGATCTCTCAACTTCGACCGTAAAATCTACGTGCCCAGGAGTATCAATAATATTTATTTGGTGATTGTTCCAATAACAAGTTGTAGCTGCACTTGTAATAGTAATTCCTCTTTCCTTTTCCTGCTCCATCCAATCCATAGTTGCAGCACCATCGTGTACTTCACCAAGCCTATGCGTCTTGCCGGTATAATAGAGAATACGTTCGGTAGTAGTGGTCTTACCGGCATCAATATGAGCCATTATTCCAATATTTCTTACTTTTTCTATGTTATGTGAACCTGACATCCTAAATCCTTACCACTTAAAATGAGCGAATGCTTTATTAGCTTCAGCCATTTTATGTGTATCTTCTTTCTTTTTTACTGAGTTTCCTTCATTATTTGATGCAGAGATTAATTCTCCTGCCAATCTTGCAGCCATAGATTTCTCACCTCTGGAGCGAGCATAAGTTTTTATCCATCGCATAGCTAATGCAGTTCTTCTTTCAGGTCTGACTTCAGTCGGCACCTGATAAGTAGCTCCACCAACTCTTCTACTTCTAACTTCAATAACCGGAGCTACATTAGCTATGGCTTTTTTAAAAGTTTCTAATCCTGATTTTTTAGATTTTTCTTCAATAATATTAAATGCAGAATAAACAATTTTTCTAGCAACAGATTTCTTTCCCTCAAGCATAATACTATTAATAAATTTAGCAACTAAAAGATCATTATACTGAGGATCTGGTTTAATATACCGTTTTTCAGCTCTTCTTTTTCTCATAATTATTTAGCTTTTGGTTTTTTTGCGCCGTATTTAGAACGACCTTTTTTTCTATCTTCGACACCACTTGTGTCTAAAGTGCCTCTTATTATATGATATCTAACACCGGGTAAATCTTTTACTCTTCCACCTCTAATCATAACAAGCGAATGCTCCTGTAAATTATGACCTTCTCCAGGAATGTAAGCAGTTACTTCAATATTATTAGTCAACCTTACTCTTGCTACTTTTCTTAAAGCAGAATTAGGTTTTTTAGGAGTAGTTGTATAAACCCTCGTACAAACACCTCGTTTTTGAGGGCAAGCATCCAAAGCCGGAGCTTTACTTTTCCCTAAAATTCTAACTCTACCTTTTCTTACCAACTGATTTATCGTCGGCACATTTACCTCTTAATATTTTATAAAAATTCAAACTTCAAATATATCTTTAATTCACAAATATGTCAAGAATTATAAGCGATTATATTTTTTGATAACGTACCTAAAATTGTGTAATTGATAAAATAGGTTCAAAAGAGCGATTACCAAATAGTTGATTTAAGAAATTTATAACCAAAAAGAAATTCTTATCAAGACTTCTGCTATGCTCGA
>Ga0308414_1000062_pt1 | contig 57691 bp, 37 predicted proteins | sample HotsprSampleOS50_FD_205667 | JGI IMG/M metagenome (GOLD analysis project Ga0308414, IMG submission 205667) | Hot spring phototrophic mat microbial communities from Octopus Spring, Yellowstone National Park, Wyoming, United States - 20090730_OS50 ... | reverse complement strand
CAATTTACCAATTACAATTTACAATTTGGGGCGGAAACTGTAGCTGCGATCGGTGATCGCGGCAAAGTAGCGGCGGCAACCTACGGTATGGTGTCAGGCTAGGAATTGATACTTTAGAGTTTGGAATAGCCCCAAAAACTGCCGAAAACGCATGGTAACACATTTTGAACATAAATATGCATTTTTGCAAAGTATTAATTCCTAGCCTGACACCGCATAGTATCCGCAAGAAAATTCATAAAAGGCTTTTTTAGAATATTTTATGATGAAAATATGCATTTTTGCAAAGTATTAATTCCTAGCCTGACACCTGATACGCGAGATGCGGTAGCATTTGCGGGAATGTTGAATCAGGCCATCGCGTTGGAGGGCGTCGAGGATGGGGGCAAGACGTTCACGGCCGGTGGCGCAGAGTGTGCAAAGTGCAGGAAGCGTACGCGGTGCGTCGGTGAGTGCGCGCAGGATGGCGCCGCGCAGTTGGCGGTCCGAGCCTTGGAATTGTGTTTGAGGGCGATGGTGCGCGCTGCGCCGGCTCGGATTGCCGTAGCGGGCTTTCAGCATTGTACCGAGATCCATGAGCGCGTTGTACCAGCGGCGGGGGTTGCGTTTGTCGAGTGTGAGTGCAACGAGGGAAGATAGCTCATTATCGCGGACGGCTTTGCGGCGGGGAAAGAAATAGTGAATAAAGACGGTGCGGATGTTTGTTTCAAGCAAGACGGTGGGGGAGTTGAATGCGAAGGCGGCGATGGATGCGGCCGTGGCGGGGCCGATGCCGGGCAGGCGCCGAAGTAACTCTGGTGAGTGGGGGAGTTGGCCATCGTATTCCGACATCACGATTTCAGAGATTTTCTTGAGGGCGAGGGCGCGGCGGTTGTAGCCCATGCCGTGCCAGATGCGGAGGACGTTGCGCAGAGGTGCGCGCGCCAGCGAGGCAAAATCAGGGAACGCCTTGATGAAACGCGGGAAGATGCGGGCGACGCGCTCAACTTGGGTCTGCTGGAGCATGATTTCCGAGACAAGGACATGATAGGGGAGCGCCGTGCGCCGCCACGGCAAATCACGTCCGGCGCGGGTGTAGAACGCCGTGATCAAGCGGCGGAATTGTGTGGCGTGGACGGGGGAAAACGGACGCGCGGCGCAGAGCGCGCGCAGAGCTGCATCGGTTTTTTCAAATATCACGTGCGGTGCAGCGTGCGACACCACATTCCTCATGTAATTTGTATCATGCGGTTGACAGCGGTGAACGCGCGCTGGCGCAGGGCTTCGTCGAGTTTGATTTCATACACCATGTCTTCGAGGCACCACATGATCTTTTCAAGAGTGGTCAATTTCATATTAGAGCAGGTGGCCAGCGGCGAGAGGTGGTAGAAGCATTTGCCGGGATTGCGCTTGCGCAAGGGGTGAAGGATGCCTTCCTCGGTGGCGATGATGAACTCTGTGGCGTGGGAGGAGGAACAGAAGTTGATGATCTGCGAGGTACTGCCGGTGAAGTCAGCGCGTTCGATAATCTCGCGCGTACATTCGGGATGCGCGCACAAGAGCGCGCTGGGATGGGCGGTGCGCATGTCATCTATGTCGCGCGAAAGAAAACGGTGATGCGTAGGGCAGAAGCCCGGCCAGAGCACCATTGAGTACCCATAGGTGCGGTTGATGTAGTCGCCTAGACTTTGGTCAGGGACAAAAAGAATTTCGCAGTCTCTGGGGAGCGAGGCGACAACCTTGGGGGCATTAGCCGAGGTGCAGCAGATATCCACTTCAGCTTTGATGGCGGCAGAGCAGTTAACGTAGGCGACTGTCAGCGCGCCGGGATGTTGCGCTTGGAACTCCTTGAGTTCGCGGGGGGTAAGCATGTTGGCCATGGGGCAGCCGGCATGCTCATCGGGCATGAGGACTGTTTTGTGTGGAGAAAGAATCTTGGCTGTTTCGGCCATAAAGTGGACGCCGCAGAAGACGATTACATCGGCTTGGGTAGCGGCAGCTTTGCGGGACAGGTCGAGAGAATCACCCACGAAATCGGCGATATCCTGAACTTCGGGACGTTGATAATAGTGAGCAAGAATGACCGCGTTGCGCTGGGTGCGCAGTGCGTTGATACGTGAGATTATGGCATCAGTAGACATGGGAACTTCTCCTTTTTTGGACAGTATACTATAAGTGAGGCTAGTGACGCAAGCAGTGAAAAAGAAGAGAAGCAAAGGCAGGCGTGGGAGGGTCAAAATGACATGAGAGGGAGAGAAATAAATTCACAACAGGAGGCTTTGTTGACGCGAAGAGTTACACAATTGCAGGAGAGAAAATTCTTAAGTATCTTAAAATGAGCAGCATATCGGTATTGGCACGTCATGTGCTTTGTTATCATTGTCGCTCAACGTGAGAGCGACACACCGTTAGTGTTTCATGGTGCCCTCCGTGGATGTGGCCAGGTTCGCCTGGCCACATTCATTTTACGAGAAGTCAGAAGGCAGAATGAAGAAATAGGCAGGCAGAAGTGTGCTTAATCTAGCAAGGCCTCATGGGGCGTAAATAGAATAGCCTAACGCGCTGCTAAGGAGGGCTGCCGACTTCGGCGGGGTTGTGCGCGCGGGGCACAAGGGCAGCGAGGCCGCTGCCCCTCCACGCCTATGTCGCTAGTCGCGGGATGGAGGCGGATACAGGTTGTTGACACCGGCGCAAGGTTTCATTACAATAGTCAGTTGTAATACGAGTAACAGCATAATGAGGACCGCTTGAAAACGCAACCAGAACAACGAGTGACGGCGCCAGGGGCGCCACGCACAGCAACCACAGCCGTCACGGCGCCGCAGCCCTCACTGTGGGCATGGTTTCATCCGGTGAACTGGCTGGCTGGGTTTATTGCATTTGCGGCGTCGTTTGCAACGTACATTTTTACGTTGCAGCCGACGGTGGGGCTTGAAGATTCGGGAGAATTGATTTGTGCGGCGTACCGGCTGGGTGTGCCGCATCCGCCGGGCTATCCGGTGTGGACAATTTTAGGCAAGCTGTTCACGTTCATACCGCTGGGCGACGTGGCATACCGTGTAAACATGTTGTCGGCGATCAGCGGTGCGCTCGCCGCGGGGATAGTGGCGTTGGTGTTGGCAAAAACGGGCGACATTTTCTTCGGCGACCAAGAGGAAGAACTGGGGCGGCATCATCTGCTGCCGGTGTTCGAGCGGTTTGGCATTACCACGCCGCGGCTGGTGAATTCATTGATCGCGATCGTTGCGGGAGTGTTGTTTGCATTTACGCCGGGCACATGGTCGCAGTCAACCATCGCCGAAGTGTATGCATTGAACTGCTTTTTTATGGCGACGGTGGTGTTGCTGTCGTTGGTGTTGATGTTCAATCCGCAGCGGCGGGAAGTGTGGTACTGGCTGGCATTTGTGTTTGGGCTGGGGATTGTTACGCATCAGACGATCGTGGTAATGGCAGTGGCGCTGGGGTGGCTGGTGTTTTGCACGTCGAAGTCGTTTGATCACTTTGTGCAATGGGCGGCCAATGCGGTGATCTTGCTGGTATTCACGCTGGGGATGTTTCATTTTCAGCGTTATTTCGGCCCCAACGTGTGGGATTTAAAGATGCTGCCGTTTGGCTTCGATTTTAGCGGCGGCTACATGCAGGGCTTCTTTAAGAATTTTTTTGTGAGTTTCTGCGGGCCGTTCTTGTTGTACTTGGCTGCGGCGTACTATGTCAATAAGACCTTGTACAATTCGACGGACTGGGTGAAGACGGTGGGTGCGTTTTTTGCGGGGCTGGCGACGTATTTCTACATGCCGCTGGCGTCGGCAACGAATCCGCAGATGAACTGGGGGCGGCCGCGCACAGTGGAAGGTTTCTGGCATTCGATTTTGCGCGGGCAGTATGAGAAGCCCTCGTTCAAGCGTGATCCGTTCTACTTTTTGCAGCAAGTGATTTTGTATTTGAAGGACACGTGGGACCAGTATCCGATGGTGTTGATTTTTGCGTTTATCAGCATCATCACGCTGGTGGTGATGTGGCAGCGCGCGCGCATTCGCAATTGGCTAGTCTACACGATACTTGTCTGGTTTGGCTGCGGCATTGGGATGGTGTTTTTGATGAATCCCAAACTAGATATCACGTCGCAGTATATCAACCGGGTGTTCTTCATCATGGGGCATGCGGGGCTGGGCTTGCTGGTGGGGTATGGCATGTTGATGACGGCAGTGGGATTGTTTTCGCTGGCGCGGAGGAAAGAGCCGGCATGGCGGGTGCTGGCGCTGGCGGTGGGCGTGATAATCGCCATGTACGGCGCGGTATTCGTGCTATGTTCGGTGATCAAGCCGGACAATGTGACAGGCGTGCTGGGCACGATTGCCAACAGTATTTCCGTGCCAGACACACTGCGCTTGCCTTTTTATATTGGCTTTGGCAGCGTGTTTTTGATCATCGGCGTGTTGGTAATTATTGGTGTGCTGCAAGTGGTTAAGAGTTACATAGCGAGTGTTGCCATTGCCGTGTTGCTGCTGGCCACGCCGTTTATTTCGGCCATAGAAAACTGGGCCGAGATGAACTTGCGTACGAAGTATTTTGGGTATGTGTTTGGGATTGAGATGCTGAAGGTGTGCGAACCGAATACGATATTTTTTGGGGGCACCGACCCGGGCCGGTTTGTGCCGGAATATCTGATTGGCTGCAATCAATTTCGCGGCGACATCTGGCTGATCACGCAAAACGGCCTGGCGGACAACACGTACATGAGCGTGTTGCGCGACCGCTACTGCAAGGTGCGGGGCGTGTGGCCCGCCGTGCGCACATTCCTGCGGTGGATTAACGCAGAACGGGAAGACCCGCTGCGGGCTGATCCCAAGTCGCGTGATCCGAAGCTTGGGACGATCTACATCCCGTCGCAGCAGGATTTTGAGAAGGCGTTTCAAATTTACATCCAGGACGTCGAAGCGCGCAAGAAGCGCGGCGAGCATATTGAAGAGGACGTGCAGATCGTTGGTGGCAAAATTAGTGTAGGCGGCGTCAGCGGGGTGATGAAACTCAATGGGATTTTGTGCGATTTCATCTGGAAGGAAAACAAGGCCACACATAATTTTTATGTGGAAGAGAGTTACGTAATTCCCTGGATGTATCCGTATTTGGAGCCGGCCGGGCTGATCATGAAATTGAATAAAGACCCGGTGCAGATCACGCCGGAAACTGTGGCGCGCGACTTTGCATATTGGAACAATCTGACCAGCGTATTCTCGCAAGGCGGGGTGATAGATTATGACGACATTGTAGCACTGTACTGGCAGGAGCTAAAGGCGGTGTATGACGCGCAGCCGGGCACGCCGAAAGATGCGGTGGTCTCGCAGGCGTGGGAGCGCGCGGTGGCGCAGTCGGTTTCAGCGCCGAACATGAAGCTGAACACGCTGCTGTCGGTGAAATATTTGAACGACTTGTACGAGATCTACAAGGACGGGCGTGAAGTGGAGTTTGCGCAGACGCGCGGGCGGATTGTGGTGAAACCGGGTGAATTTGCGGACGACGAGCCGGCACAAAAATCGTTCTCAAAAGCGCGCTCGGCCAGCGCGGGTGTGTATGAGTTTCACGGCATGTGGCGCGAGGCGGAAATGGCGTATCAGCAGGCGTTGTGGCTGTATCCCAAGTCGGCCGAGGCGTATATGCGCCTAGCGAGCATGTTCTTGAAAATTGGGCGGTATGACGACGCGTTGGAGCTGGCGAAGGACTACAAACGGAAGGACCCGCTGAATGACCGCGTGGACGGTATGATCGGCGCGATCGAAGCGGAGCGCGCGCGGCAAATGGAGTTTAACGACTTGCAGAACCGCGTGCTGGCGGGCTCGAACGCGGCGCCACAGGATTATGTGCGCCTGATTGACGCGCATCGTGCGCGCGGCAACGATGCGGCTATGCGTCAGATTACAGAATTGTTCCTAGCCAACACGAATGCGGTGACGAACCCTGAAGCCTACCAATATCTGCTGCAGATCTACGGACAGCGCAACGATTTGGGCGAGATGACACGTCTGCTCGAACGCGTGACGGCAGTAACGCCGCATGACTGGGCGCCCTGGCTTGATCTGGCAGTGTTACGCATGGCAGGCGGGAACATGGAGGAAGGCTTCACGTGTATAGACCGCGCGCTGGCGATCAACAGAAAAGACGCGGTGCGCCGGCTGGCGCAGGACCCGCGGTTTCAGCGATTGCGCAATTACCCCGATCCTGCGGTTAAAGAGCGGTTCTTGTCGTACCTGAAGTAGGGGACGTGAACGCGCTTGAGTGGACACGCGAGCTGCACGAGGCGGTTGCCGGGCTTGCGCGGCTGGCGCTGGCCGAGGATCATGCCGCGCAGGACATCACGACAGCGTTGTGCGTGCCACGGGGCCAAGCGTGCCGCGCCGTGTTAGCGGCGCGGCACGGCGCCGTGCTGGCGGGTTGTCGCGTGGCGGAGATTGTTTTGCGCTGCTTTGGTGCGGATGTCCATGTGGTATATAGGCACAGCGACGGCGACAACGTTGCGGCGGGGGAGTACTGTGTGGACGTGCAGGGGGATGCGGCGCCGATACTGAGTTGCGAGCGCACAATCTTGAACATCATGCAGCGGCTGAGCGGTGTGGCGACGCTGACACGGCGGTTTGTGCAAGCAGTTGAAGGCTACAATGTGCAGATTGTTGACACCCGCAAAACAACGCCAGGCTGGCGCATTTTGGAGAAATATGCCGTGCGATGCGGCGGGGGAATCAATCATCGCATGCACTTGGCAGATATGATCATGATCAAGGACAATCATATTGCATTGAGCGGCAGCTCATTACAAGAGATCGTGCAGCGTGCGCGGGAGATATATCCGCGTATGCCAATTGCGTGTGAAGCCGACACGCTGGAGCAGGTGCGCGTGCTGAAAGAGCTGCCAGTTGACGTGATGATGCTTGACAATATGACGCCGGAAGAGGTGCAGCAAGCGATAGCAATGTGCGGTGGAAGCGTGTGTGTGGAAGTGACTGGCGGGGTAACACTGGCTAATATACGGGAATATGCAAAGACGGGTGTAAACCGAATTTCGATTGGCGCGCTGACGCATAGCGCACCCGCGGCCGACATCGGATTGGACATCGTGCCACTATGAACGTACAGCGGTATCATATGGCGGCTGGTGTGACTTGGCATGTTGAATGGCATGACAAAGTGACATCAACCAACGATGTCGCACGACAGACTGGAAGTGAGGGTTCTCACCGGATTGTGATAGCGGACTATCAGACGCATGGGCGTGGGCAGCATGGGCGCCGCTGGCAATCAAAACCTGGTAAGAACATTCTGGCAAGTTTTGTGATACCATCACCACACGGACTGCACGGTGGTATACGTTCCATGGCAGCGGCGTTAAGCATACATAATGTGCTGCAATGCAACAAACTACGTTCATTTTTTAAATGGCCAAATGACGTTGTCGTGAACAACGCAAAGATTGCCGGCGTCTTGATTGAAGCAGCTCCTCACCGATTGATTATTGGCATTGGCATCAATGTCCATTGGCCTGCCAATCATTATGAAACTGAAAACGGGCAGGTGTGGACAAGTATGAAGGCTGAAACTGGCCGCGATTTTGACCGGAAGAGTCTAGTTTGCGGGCTGGCAGCAAACATCATACAATGGTATGGCGTCAGCGCGGAAGAAATCCTGGATGCGTATCGCCAGCGCTGGGTCATGCGTAACAAGCCAGTGCATATCCGCATTGAGAACGGCTGGTTGGCGGGCATTGCCGAAGACATTAATCATGATGCGAGCATGCGCGTGATCACGCACGATGGCGTTGCCAGAAATGTGCATAGTAGCGCGGACATACGGCAGGTGACACCATGAACATTCGATATGAACGGGCGCGGTTGAGTTACACACGTGACATACACCGCTTGATTTGTGTAGCGGCGGATGCCGGCCAGATGTTGCCTCGTGCGTTGAGCGATCTGTATGAATGCGTGCGTGATTTCGTAGTCGCGATTGACGCAGAAACAGGACACATGATCGGCTGTTGTGCATTGCACGTGATCTGGGAGGACTTGGCCGAAGTGCGCTCGCTGGCGGTTGACGAGGCATGGCGCGGGCATGGCATCGGCCGCCGCCTTGTAGAAATGTGCCTCGCGGATGCGGCTGAACCGGCCATTCCGCGTGTGTTTGCGCTGACCTACGTACCCGGATTTTTCAAGAAACTGGGCTTCGACGACATCAGCAAAGACCAGTTGCCACACAAGGTGTGGAGCGATTGCATCAAGTGTCACAAGTTCCCGGACTGCGATGAGCACGCCGTGGCGCGCGCCATCGCAGTGCCGACGCAGTAACTAACCAATGAGGAGATGGCCATGGCAGACACCACCCAGCAAGATGCGAAGAGCGGACTCGTGCGCGTAATGGGGCTGTGGGAAAACAGCGACCGGCGCGGCAACAAGTATTTAAGCGGCAACCTGACTCAGAGCGTGCGGGTGATGATTTTCCGCAATAGCTACAAGCAGGAAGGCGGCCGCGATCCTGATTACATTGTCTACATCTCGCAACGCACGCCCGATGAACGCGGCGGTGCCGCGGGTGATGCTGCTCCACAGACACAGCAGCCGCAGGCCGGCCACCAGCAAGTCCCCGAGGATGACATCCCGTTCTAGACGTGCGTGACCATCGCCTTTTATACCGCGTTCCATACGCGGATGTGGACCGCATGGGTGTGGTGTACTACGCGAACTACTTTGTGTACTTCGAGCGCGGGCGCACCGAATTTCTGCGGTCGTGCGGCGTGCCGTATTGCGCTATGGAAGAACGCGGCGTGCTCTTGCCAGTGATCGAGGCGGTCTGCCGCTACATGCGGCCGGCGCGGTATGACGACGAACTGACGATTGTAACCCGCATGCCCGAAGCCGCAGGTGCGCGCATCATGATGCAGAGCGAGGTCTGGCGTGATGGTGAAAAATTGGCTGAAGGTTACACATGGCATGCTGCCGTGGCACCAGACGGCAAACCCTGCCGGCTTCCGCCAGAACTGCTGGAGCTGCTCGACGAGCAGAAGTGAGGGTGCAGAAGCCGTAGTGCAGTGAGCAACAGGGGGCTAGGGCTGCCGCCGCCAAGCACTTGCATCGGAGTGACGCCGCCCCCCGGCGTCCACATGTCGAGCGGAACCGGCCATGGCAGAATCGTGGCATGGAGACCGCTCACACATTTGCATCCAACCACGCTCAATAACGCATGACTGATTTCACTATTCATCCTATTGAACCACAGCACATTGAACTTGTGGTTGAACTTTACAACCGCACCTGTTCATCTGCGCCAGACGAAGCACGTTCAGCGGGATATCTTTCCACAATTGTATCCATGCACACGAAGTATTCGTTCGGTGCATGGAAGGCTGGCGAGTTGGCCGGCGTGGCCATAGGCGCGGCAATGGGAAAGGTCGGCTCGGTCTTAAATTGTTGCGTTGCTGCACAGTATCAACGGTTAGGAATAGCCACTGCGTTGCTCGAGCTAGTTACAGCGAATGTACTATCTCATGCAGAAGTGTGCATCGTGCAGTTGCCGATAACAGCACAGTGGGAGCTAGGATGGCTTATATCCTGTGGATTTCAGTGTGTCGAACCACAATTCATTATTAGAAAACCTGTTTCCGAGGTTGTGGATGATTCTGAGTCGAGTGGCAGCGTCTCGGGAACGCAATGGCAGGACTTGCTCAACATGGAGCACTTTGGCACTGCCATGGAACGCGCGGCTTTGGGTCATTTTTTGCGCGTGGGGAGTCATGATGTGTGCACCGGTATGTTTTTTGTGGAAACAGCACCACGGCGTCAGGCAGTTACTCAAACAGCTGCGCTCACGTTTGGAAGTGTGCGGCGGTCGCTTAGCAATGACACGATGATGGCTGCGTTGCGTTCCGCCGAATCAATCGCGCGAAACGCGAAAAAACGCTGGCTTTTCGCGGTTTTGAACGGAATTTATCATCGTGAACTGGATTCAGTGTTGAAGACTGGATGGACGATAGTGAAAACGTGCCACCGCATGGTTCACAGGAAGAGTCTGTCACGCTACAGGCAGCTGCAAGCGTTGCCACAAGTAGACCTGTCGCATTGGAGTCTGTGAGCCCCTGAGCTGCTGACGTTTGATGTGTGGTTTCGCTGCTAGTTAGGAGATAATGCGATGTTGAATCAAATAAGCACAAAAGTTAACATAATATGTATTATGCAAACATCAATTAATCCATTTTGGTGGTATACGGAAGCTACGCGTGCTCCAACAAGGCGGTAGCCTCGTTGCCGCTCGGCACCAAGAGCCAAGCACCCTCCACATCGGCTGCCTCCATACGGACGTGATCGCAGACCTTCTGACCTCTTTTGCTCTGCACTCTTTTTCGTGTTATACGGCCGTTACGCTTACTTCAGTACAGGGGGCATTGGCCCAGCGGGCGTGCCAGGCGTGCAGGACGTAAAGATTCCACAGTGCAGCAGCGTGGTTGGCCGTGCCGGCTAGATGTTCGCACAGCAGACGTTCCACCATGCTGGGGTTCACAAGCCCCGCGGTGCGCACGCTATCCGGCGCCAACATCTCCTCAAAGCGCGGCCGCAGCGCTCCGCGAATCCAGCGCTTGACAGGAATGCCAAAGCCCCACTTTTTGCGGTAGACGAACTCTTTGGGATAGTACTGGGCGCAGAGCTTCTTCAGCAGATACTTTGTTTGCATGCCGCGCACTTTGAGATGCGCGGGCATACGCGCCGCAAGCTCGATCACCGCTGTATCAAGGAATGGCTCGCGCACTTCCAACGAACTCAGCATGCTTGCACGGTCAACTTTGACATTGAAATCATCGTGCATGATCGTACAGAAGTCCATGAACATGCTTTGGGTGACGATATCAGGCGGACCGGAGTATTCTTCAGCGTACTGCAGAATCGGTGCCAGTGTCTCCCCTGCCATTGGCGTGCCAGTAAGTTGTTCGAGTTCTGCGGCGCCGAAAGGGCTGACCCACAACTGATTGCGCAGGGCATAATGCTGGTCTAGGCTGCGGAAAAACGCGGCAATCTTGCCTTGGCCAAGCAGCACGCTGCCATCAGGCGATGGCATCAACGACAGCGGCTTTTCAAGCAGCCAGCGGCGAACACCACTTGGGACACGCTGCAGGACAGCGGCCCAGCGCTGCGCGAAATATTTAGGATAGCCGCCGAACACTTCGTCACCCGCGTCCCCTGCCAATGCAACCTTGACATGCTCGCGCGTCAGCTTGCACACCGTGTAGGTCGGAATAATGGATGAGTCTGCCATAGGTTCATCCATATTTGCCAGCACGGTGTCAATGACATCGAGCATGCCATCCACGGACAATTGGAACTCGTGATGGCTGGTGCGCATGAGGCGGGCGGCCCAGCGCGACCATGTGGATTCGTCATAGGCAGGATCATCGAGTGTGATACTGAACGTATGCACGGTCTCAGGCGCGCGCGTGCGGCACATTTGGGCGACGACCAAGCTGGAGTCTACTCCTCCACTTAAAAAGACGCCCAGCGGGACATCGGCTTCCAGGCGCCGCACGACGGCCGCGTGCAGTGTGTCGTCAAGGAGTTGCAGCCATTCGCGCTCGCTGCGCTGCTCGGGCGGGTTGGCGAAAGTGTAGCGCCAGTAGCGCCGCGGCGCTTGCGCCACACCGTTCTCCACGACAAGATAATGCGCGGCGGGGAGCTTCTTAATGTGGGAAAAGATGGAGCGTGGCGTGAAGATGAAATGGCACAACAAGTACTGTTGCAGCGCCACGTGGTCGAGATCGCGTGGCATGCCCGGATACTGCAACACGGTTTTCATTTCCGAGCCAAAGACAAAACCGAGCGGGCCGTCGTAATAGTAGAGAGGTTTCTTGCCCGAGCGGTCGCGCGCGATGAGCAGACGGCGCCGTTGTGTGTCATGGATGGCAAACGCAAACATGCCATCAAGGTGGGAGCAGAGATTGTCGCCGTATTCTTCATACGCGTGGACAATCACTTCGGTATCAGAGCGCGTGGCGAAGGTGTGGCCGCGGGCGGCGAGGCGCTCGCGCACGGACTTGAAGTTGTAGATTTCGCCGTTGAACACGACCCAGATGGTGCGGTCTTCGTTGCACATGGGCTGGTGGCCGCCGGCGAGATCAATGATGCTGAGGCGGCGCATGGCGATGCCGGTGCCGTGATGCACGTGCCAGCCTGCGTCGTCAGGGCCACGATGCACCATCGTATCGTTCATCAAGCGCAGCACGGTCTCCTGCGCGTCCAGCCCGCCGCGCCGGTCAATGTATCCACAAATGCCACACATCAAGGCAGCCTCCTCATGTGCGTTCTAGGCATGCGGCGTGAGACTGAGGACATACTCCAGCGGCGGGAGTGTGCCGCGGAAGACATAGCGCAACGCATCGCGCACGCCGCGCAGATATGCGCGTGTGAAGGCCGGGCGCCGCACACGCAACACCAACACGCCAAGATAAAAGGCCGTATACACGGTGTGCCAGAACACCACATACACCAGCAGCTGATACCAGCGCGCATGACGCCGCACAAGCACCGTACGGTTGCGCGCGAGGATGTAGACCCGCGCCGGGTTGGTCATGCCATAGCGGCGCGCAGGATCGTGAGCCATTTTTTGTTTGTGGTAGGTTTTGGCCGCCAGAACGACATGGGCGTGCCAGCCCGCGGAGTTCATGCGGCGCACGTAATCTTCATCGGCCAGCGTGGAAAACAGCCGCTCGTCCATGCAACCAAAACGCTCAAAACATGCGCGGGTGATAAGGGTCGAGTTGGGCACGCGCTGCGTTTCGTAATAGACCGCAGCAGGATCAATGGTTTTGCTGTTGAGCAGATTGCGCCCGGACCACATTGACGTGCGGCCGCCCGGCACAACTACCACGGACGGGTTATCGTAATCCATCACCAGCGGTACAACGATGCCCACATGCTCGTGTCCCGGCGCCGTGACATACTCCACCAAGTGCCGCAGCATGTCAGGCGCAACTTCGTTGTCGTCATCCAGAAGGAAGAGCGCATCGGAAGAAAACATCTGCATGGCGCGGTTGTGGCAGAAGGTCAGTCCCATGTTGCGCTCATTGCGGACCAGCCGTGCTTCCGGATACTGTGTTAGGACAAGCGTAGGCGTTTCATCACGCGAGGCATTATCAAACACCAAGCACTCAGCAATCGGATAATCGCTTTCACGCAACGAACGCAGACATGCATCCAGCATGGCGGCGCGGTTGGCGGTAATAACGGCAACGCTAACAGTCATGGCATGCGGCGTGCTCATCCTCGTGATACCGTGCTACTGTGCGGCCAGCATGGCGCTCTGGCGGAAGCCCCACTCGGTGAGTTCTTTGGCAATTTCGTCGCGCGTGACACGGCTTTTTACACCGAGGACAACCACAATGAGCCGCGTGCTGCCACGCTGCACCGTGACAGCGTTGGAATAGCCGGCCGCACTGTAATAGCCGGTCTTCAATCCATCGCACCCCGGAATGGATTTCACCAACCGGTTGTGATTGTGCAACGTGAATGTGCCTCCCCGGAAGGTATCCATCCACGTGGATGACCACTGCAACACAAGCGGAAATTTTAGCAACTGGCGCGCCAGCAACGCCACGTCAAGCGCCGAGGCAACATTACGTCCGCTGGGCATCGGCAGGCCGTGCGGATTGTAATAGCGCGTGGCGTTCATCCCTAGCGCCGTGGCGCGCGCATTCATGCGCTGGACAAAGGTATCCACGTTCCCGCCCAGCGCCTCGGCCACCGCGTGCGATGAATCATTGGCGCTGGCAATGATGATCGTCTTGAGCAGCTCGCTGAGCGTGAATGTCTCACCTTGTTTCAGATAGACTTGGCTGCCGCCCACGTTGGCTGCCGCCCGCGAAACGATGATCGGCGTATCAAGGCGAACCTCGCCACGTTGCAAGGCCTCCACGGCCAGAAGCATCGTCATCATTTTTGTCAGCGAGGCGATTTGCAGCGGTGTGCGCGCGTTTTTTGACCAGAGGACGCGGCCCGACGATGCGTCCACCACAATGCCGGCCGGCGCCTGGCTAATGGCACGCACGGGCACACGGTCACCGCTCAGCGCGTGCGCAAACGTCCATGCGCGCGCCAGCGTAGCAAACGGTGCTGGTGGCACCGCAGGCGGGCTCAGCAGCGCGGGCGCATCCGGCGGCACCGCCAGTGGCCGCAACGCAGGCGGCGGCCCCGGCTCAGCCTGCGGGGCCACGTGTGGTTGCAGACCACTCGCGCCGCCAGCACGCGCCAGCCAGGCTGCCACGCCCGCCACGCCCACTACTGCCAGCATCATGCCCAGCCGGCGCACCATGCGAGCTATGCTGATCAAAACAACCTCCGCATGATCGTGCGCACAGCGTCCTCAATGCGCGTCGTCGCGTCAGAATTGCTGCCATCCCCTCGCAGAGCAACGTTGGTTTGTCCCAGCCGGACGGCGACGTAATCCGTGATCATTGCGATCAGGCGGTCTTCGAACTCGCGCCGTTCTGCGTCCGTGAGATCAAGCGTTACACGCGGTTGTGTCACCGTGCCGCTGACAACGACGGGGACAGTTAAAACCCCCTCGCGGTAGAATTGTGACAGGACGGGATGGTTGGCAAATTTATCAGAGATGGTCTCATTCATCCGCATACGCACGCGGTAGTGCAAGGTGCCATCAGCGCTGCAGGTGCCGTCGGCGGTTAGCAGGCCAAGCGGCATGAAGGCCGTCAGTTCAGGTGTTGCCAGTGCGCCGTGATCAAGCACGACGCGCGCGTGGATGGCGCGTGGGCCGCTGTAGCGCCCCGGGCGGATCAGGCGGTTCAGCACCGGCACGCCGCTCGCTGCATCAGTCAACACTGCGCTCAACGCGAGAAAATTTTTCAGCGCGGGCGGCACGGCGGGCGACGCGTTCCAATGCTGGTCACCAAAGTAGTTCAGGTATGCGTTGGACAGCGTTACGGTACCGTCGCCTTTCAGATCGCCGAACTCACTGAACTTGCGTTGTAGAAACGCAGCGATGCCCACGTTGTCAAGCGAGAATGTCAGACGCACGTTCAGCTCGCCACCGGCGGTGGCCGGGACGCGTTCCATCGTGGCAAGGCAGGCGTTTAAATCCATGCCCCGTACGGCAAGCTGCCCCAGCAGGGTTGAATTGCTGCCGCTCACTGCCGGGCTTTCCAGCAACGTCAATGTAACCATGCCGTCAAAGGCCTGCGCAGCGGCGTTGATAGCCATGATACGGTCATTCACCAGTTCAAACGATATGGACGCATCACGGAGCGGCACACCGCGCACGTCGGCCGCGCCGAATTTGAGCACACCTTCGGATCGCAGGCGCCCGCTGTGCATGTCGGTTTTGCTGGTCATACGCATATCCACGTTATCCACCCTGCTGCTTATCGCAAACGATGGCGACAGCAATGCCAGGGAGGCCAGCGTCGTGCCTGCCACATTCGCGCGCATGCTCACGTTCTGTGGGTCAAGCGTCATGCGCCCCGTCATGCGGCACGCGCCCATCATCGCTTCAATATGCGAAAGCGCCACTTCACTGCCGCGCACGTGTCCCAACACTTTCAGACGAACCGGCGCCGTCAGTTCCATACTCTGCATCCCGCGCCCGTCGAAATAATGCTTCTCTACTACACGTGTGCCCTGCAATGCAAAGACTTCGATGCGCGTTTGTTGGTGCTTGACGTCATGGACACACACCAGTTCGAACATCGCGTCGCGCAACAGCGGCTGCGCGCACGTGCCGTGAATATCTACCACCCAGCCTGAGCGCGAAGACGCCAGCCGCCCGCTGATCGCCCGCAACGCCAGCGTACGCCGTATGCCTGCGGGCGATTCTTCCATCAGTGGCCGCGACAGATATCCGCGCGACAGCATCAGCCGCTGCACAATCACCGTTGGTACTTCAACCTCAATCGTATGCACGCGCACGGGCTCAGCCACCACCCGCCCCACCAGCAGCCACAATGGATGAATATGCAATTCGATCTTTTCGCAATATGCCAGAAACGTATCGTCGCTTCTGTCATACATGTCAAGCGTAGTCAGCGTGACAATCAGCGGGCCGCGCCATGTACTCGCGCTGATTTCCCCCAATTCCACGTGTGCACGCAACTGCCGCTCCAAATAGCGCTTGAACGGCCGTTTAACCACTGCCGTGTCCGCCAGCATGGGTGGCAGCACCAGCCACCCCGCTATCATCACGGCCATCACCAGCGCGCCTAGGCGCACTTCACGCCGCTCAATCAATCGCCTGATATTCATGCCACGTCCATGCGTTGATGTCAAACAGCCACAATGTGCGCGCGTCCGGCATCGCCACTGCCTCATATCTTCCCGGCAGGCCCTGACGCCCTTCGTATATGCCATCACGCCCATACCATGCGATCGTGTGCTCGTGCGGGTCAAGCATCAACCAGCCACGATCCGGCCGCGCACATGCAATCTGCTCCCCCACCCGCGTCACTGGCCACGCCGCCTTCGCACGCCCCGCAGTGTCCATCAACAGCATGCGCTCATTGCGCGCATCGCCCAGCACCAGCCGCCCATCGCGTGCCGCGATAACCCAGCAGGGCGACCATGGCCGCAACTCCGTCATCATGTACGTAGACGCGGTTACTCCATCCGCGCTAAACCGTTCCATCGTCGAGAGCACCGGCACAATCACGAAGACGCTGCCGCGCGGCGTGATCGCGGCGCCGCGCAACAACAGCTGTTCAGGCGGCGTAAACGCAGTATACTCGCCGCGCGCGCGCGCCAGCTCCATTTCTTCCGCCACGCTCCGGCCTGTCCAGTACTTGGGATACGTGCGTGAACGAATCATGCGGTAGCTGCTGGCGGATGAACCGCTCTTTTCGAAAATGCGCACTTCCCCAAACGGCACACGCAGTTCACGGCGCTGCTGCGCCACCAGCAGCCGGTCAGCACGATCAACATCGAGCGCACTGATCACACCCCGGTGCGCCACCTTCAGCCGCGCGAGCTGCCGCCCGCGTGTGCTGTACACACACACTTCACCAGCATTTTGATCCGCGATCCACAGGCGTTGATTGCGCCCCGCGGCAACCACCAGCGGTGCCGCCGCCGCGCGCGCCAGAGGCACCGGCCGCACCCACGCCAGCCGCCACCCGCTCGTCAACGCCCGCACGCTGTCAGCAGTCTCATTCGTCGCTGCGGCCGTGTGCAGCGCTGCATTCAGCAGCGCGCATATGATGACGCATGTCCGCACGTGACCTCTCATTCTGCCGCCGCGGCTGGCGCACGACATTCAATATGCAATTCTTTCAGCTGCTCTGCGCGCACCGCCGACGGCGCGCCCGTCATCAAGTCCACCGCCTTTTGCGTCTTCGGAAATGCAATCACATCGCGCAAACTCGTGTAGCCCAGTATCAGCATCACCAGCCGGTCCAGCCCCACCGCGATCCCCGCATGCGGCGGCGCGCCATATTTCAGCGCCTCAATAAAAAATCCAAACCGCGCCTCAATTTCCTCGCGCTGCAATTCCAATAGCTCAAATATCTTCTGTTGAATCGCCGCCTCGTGAATGCGCACTGAACCCGAGGCCGTCTCATACCCATTGATCACCAGATCATACGAACATGAGCGCACCGCCGCCGGATTGCTATCCAACGCCGCCAGGTCTTCCGGCGCGGGCGCCGTGAACGGATGATGCTCGCTCACCCAGCGCTGCTCGTCCTTGTCATACGCAAAGAGCGGGAAATCGGTGATCCATGCCAGCGCGAAACTCCCCGCCGAAACCAGGTTGCACATCTCCGCCGCGCGCTGGCGCACGCTCCCCAGCGCCACCTGCGCCGTGCGCGCTGCGTCCGCCACGATCAACCCCGCATCGCCCCGTTGCAGCCCCAGCACACCATCCACAGCAGCCCATTCCTTCTCACTCAAAAATTTCATCAGCGATGACTTGCGTTCGCCGCTCGCTTCCATCCGCACAGTCAATACGCCCTTTGCACCCGCCTTCGCCGCCACATCGTTCAGCTCGTCAAGCTGCTTGCGAGTCAACGCCGCTCCGCCCGACACGCGTAATCCTATGATGCGGCCTCCGCTCTGCGCCGCCTGTTGAAATGCGTTAAACCCACTCGCCCCCAGCGCCGCTGTTAAGTCCTCCATCGCCAGTCCATAGCGCAAATCAGGCTTGTCCGTTCCATAGCGCTCCATGGCCGTCTGATACGTCAGCCGTGGGAACGGCCGCTGAATTTCAACCCCGCCCGCCGCAAACGCCGCCTGCACAAATTGTTCCGTCACGTCAAATACATCCTCTTGTGTGGCGAAGGACATCTCCAGGTCCACTTGCGTGAACTCCGGCTGCCGGTCCGCCCGCAAATCTTCATCGCGAAAACACCGCGTGATTTGAAAATAGCGTTCCATACCGCCCATCATCAAGAGCTGCTTCATCAATTGCGGCGACTGTGGCAACGCGAAAAACTGACCCGGATGCACGCGGCTGGGCACCAGATAGTCCCGCGCGCCTTCCGGCGTGGATTTTGTCAGCATCGGCGTCTCAATCTCCCAGAAGCCCAGCTTGTCAAGACACTCCCTCACGGCCAGCGCAATTCTGTGCCGCACACCCAGCGCGCGCGTCAAATGCGGCCGCCGCAAATCCAGATAGCGCTGCGCCAGCCGCACGTCATCCGATTCGGCCGTGTCGTCAAGCGGAAATGGCGGCGTTAGCGCACTGTTCAGCACCGTCAACGCCGTCGCCAGCACTTCTATCTCTCCCGTCGCCATCTCGCGATTCACCTGCGCCCCGCGCGACCGCACGGTGCCGCGCACGCTCACCACGTACTCTGTCCGCACCTCTTTCGCCGCCGCATGCACCGCGCCGCCCGCCGACGGATCAACAATCACTTGCGTCACGCCCGCGCGGTCCCGCACATCAATGAATATCAAATTGCCCAAGTCGCGCCGCCGCTTGACCCAGCCATTTAACACGACTTCGCGCCCAATGTCGCTTGCCCGTAATTCGCCGCACGTATGCGTGCGCTGCCATGCTGCTCGCCCCATAGTTCTCAATCCTCAATGACGTCCGTGATTTCCCCGCCAAACAATTCCAGCGCCGCTTTCACAATCGGCGTCTGCCGCGCCTCTTCAATCAATTCTTCCTTGCTCCGCACTCGCTTCGCTTTCACCTCGGCTGCCGCCTGAGTTATTTCTACCGTCACCGCGCGCCCCGCCAGCGCGCTCACCTGTTGCGTCAACTTCGCCACGCTTGTCTTGCGCTTCAACGCATTGTGCGTAAGTGCGTCATCCGCCGCCGCCGTCAGCACCAGCGTATGCGCATCCGGAAACGTTGCCGTTACATGACTCAGCATCGCGTTGAGTTTCGGATCACTCGCTTCTGTCTGCACCAGCAAGGCGCGCCATACTTCTTCCAAGCTCTGTGTTCCCTCTGGCGCAGCAACAACGCCAGGAGCTGCAGGTGAGACTCCAGCTGCAGCGCCAGCAGCGTCAGACGTACCCGCCGCCACACGTTTTACCGGCGCGGCCAACGCCTCCGCCACGTCCGGCACCGCCGGTTTCACCGCCGCCTGATAGACAGGCCGCGGCTCCGCCGTGCGCAGGCCTGCCGTTCCCGAAAGCTGCGCCCCACCTCCTCCCCCGCCCCCTTCCAGCGCCTCCAGCCGCGCAAATATCTCATCAATTCCCACCCGCCGCCGCGCATACATCAGCTTCAAAACCGCCAGCTCCAAACTTGTCTGTTTCGCTTCCGTTGATGCCATCCGCGGCAGCAATTCCAAGAGCACGTCAATCGCATACAGCAACTGCTCCGGCGTATAATCCTGCGCCGCCGCTTTGATCACCTTCACAAACTCAGGCGGCTCTTCAATTACTTCTTCCGCGCCAGACACCGTCCGTGCAATCAATACGTTGCGCAAAAATTGCAGCAGCCCCAGCACAAACTGCTCCGCATCACGCCCGCGCTCGATCACCCGCTGCACGCATCCTAGCGCCCCTTCCACCGACTGTGCCACCAGCGCGCCATGCAGCTCCGCGTAAATCTCACGATCCGTCCACCCCAGCAGCGCCGTCACTTGCTCCTCCGTCACCCGGTCTTCCGCCAGCGCCAGCACCTGATCAAATACACTCAGCGCGTCGCGCACACTGCCGTTCCCCGCCCGCGCGATCGTCGCCAGCGCGCCGCTCTCTATCGCCACCTTTTCCGTGTCCGCGATGCGCTGCAGATACGTCAGCAGTGTATTCCATTGCATGCGCCGCAATTCAAACTTCTGCACGCGTGACAAAATCGTCGCCGGCACCCGGTGCGCTTCCGTTGTCGCCATGAAAAACTTCACATGCGGCGGCGGTTCTTCCAGGGTCTTCAACAGCGCATTAAACGCTTCCTTCGTCAGCATGTGAACTTCATCTATGATGTAAATCTTGTACCGCGCGCTTACCGGCGCAATCGCCACCGCATCGCGCAACCGCCGGATCTCTTCGATCCCCCGGTTTGACGCCCCGTCTATTTCCATCACATCAAGGCACGTGCCTTCCCGGATCGCCACGCACATCTCGCAGCGGTCGCACGGCTCCGTCACTGGCGCGCTGCTGCTCACACAGTTCAGCGCCTTGGCCAAAATCCGCGCCACCGTCGTTTTCCCCACCCCGCGTGTCCCAATAAACAGATACCCCTGCCCCACACGCTGTTGTGCCAAGGCATTCTGCAGTGTCACCGTCACATGTTCCTGCCCCACAACGTCCGCAAACCTCTGCGGCCGCCACTTGCGCGCCAACACTGTGTAACTCGTCTGTTCTGTTGCCATGTATCGTATGTCCTTTACTATGCGTAAATTATAATCAGATGCGCCACACATGTCAAACCCTCTCTCATCCCTAGATCCGGCAGTTAGCGGCATGGCGTGGAGGGGCAACGCCCTCCCTGCCCTTGTGCCTTGCTGCCATCACGCCGCCGAGGCCAGCCTCCCTTCGTAATAATTCCATACCTATGATGGGAGGGGCAACAGCCTCCTTGACCTCATGTCCCGCGCACCAGGCCGCTGTGGCAAGGCAGCGGCCTCGCTGCCCTTGTGCCCCGCAGGCATCCGGCCGCTCAGGCCGCATAGCCGCAACGACACCACGTGCAGCCTTCCTCCGCACCTAATAAAACAAAAACGGCCACCAGTTCAGCATCGGCTTGCCCTCGTCATCACGTGCACGATTATCCAGCCCCGGCATGTTTTGCCGCCAATAGATGATCCACGCACCCATGCAATCAGGGGCAATGGTGTGATACGAACGCGGTATACGGCTGCTTGTCCACGGCTCTGCTTTGTCCGCACCGCCCGCGCCGTTGCCCATCCGCCAGTTTTCAATCGTGCTCATTACCGGCGTGATGTTCCTCATGTCATAATGCTGGCGCGCATTGGGCGGAAAATGAACATTTCCGCCGGCCACCACGTAATTCGTTATCACATATCGCGCACCTTGAAACATCACTTCCGCCGTGCTTCTATTCAGATATCGTATTTGCTGCTGTTCCATTTTCGTTTCATACAATGAGTCAAACGGCACGCCATAACGTTCCCGTAAATTAAGCATCGCATATTCGCGAAAGTACTTCGTAAAATAAGGTATGCATCCCGAATTCGACGTGCCCTCAATTGCATGCGCCAGATTCTCCATCCCGCAGCCTATCCCGCGGTCTTTGTTCAAACAGGTAAACCGCAGGCTCCTCCCCGTCCAGCGCACGTCCGGATCGCCCCCATTCCCTGCCATGCGGTATTCTCCCTCTTTCCGTTTGAATTGCTCGTCATACACTGGTTTCCATTCAATGCTTTCAAACATCCCTATCTTGTCATTCGGATCAAAGAACATCCACAACTCATGCACATACCCCTCGTCAACCAGCTCCGATAATGTCAGATACCGTTCGCTATTGTCCGCATCCTTCATGCCCCAGTATTTGGCGTATGCTTGCGTATACAACTTGTCATAATCTAACCATTGATTGCTCGCTTTTACAGGACAATCGTTGCAATCAACATACCGCCATACCTCATACCGTAAAAACGCCGGGCTGTTTTCGGCATATCCATGCCATTTGCTCGACTCTTCCAACGCCTTTATCAGTTGCTCGGTTGCCTTTCGCACTTCGCTCCGCGGCATCTTCTTCGCAAAATTAATCACTAACAGCCGCGGCTTCATCACGCGTAACTTCTGATGATGTTCCACTATCCACTCATCTGAATTGGCTTTGCTCACATTGTTCGGCCACTCGCTAAGATCATCCGTATACACCGGTCCGCCCTTGCGGCGCCGCGGCACGCTGTCCGTCCGCGCAGTTGGTGCTGTCGCCACTCGCCGTGCCGCCCCCCGCTGCTGTGCGCGCAGCGTCGCTTCCCGCGCGCGCAAATTCTTCTCCGCCAACTCCATCAGGCGCGTCGCCGTCACATCTGCCCGCTCCACCCGCGCCGTCATTCCACTAAATTCCGCCTGCAGCGCCCCTATGCTCGCTGCCATCGCATTCGACATCTCCTCCATTCCGCTCAATATCCCCGCCACCTTCTCTTCAAGCTCCGCCTGCGCCGCGCCCGCCTCCCTCCGGTGCGCCAATTCCTTCAGCTGCCTGTGATGTTCATATATCAGCACACCCCCCGCAATCATGCCTGCACACATCATGACTAGTAAAACGCGCGTCATCTTTTTTCCCTCTCGTGTACGCTTCTTCCCTTGTGTTTATCCGCAAATCCAGCCTGCTCACCGCTGCACCTCTCCCTTCTTCTCTCCCGCCGCCCCCACGCTCAGGCTCACTCTTCCCATGCCGCTCTTCTCCTATTATATCTCTTTCCCCGCAACTGTGCAACCCTCCCTGCTTCCCTAAATCCCGCGACTGATCACTTGCAACAAGAGCGGTATCAGCCCCGCTGCCTTCGTGGCCCTCCCTGCTCGCACGATTCAGGCTTAGCCCCTCCTTTTCCCCCTTCACACAGCGCAACGTATTCTCACCATCCTTGTCTCACTCAACATCTGCCGTCAGCCACGCCCGCTGCTCGGTTCATGCTCAAGCCCTGCGTACTTCTTCGATTACCCTCTCCCAACATCCACCTCGCTTGCGCCGCCCAGATTTGACAATGCTTCAAAATTATGCTATACTATACCCGATTGCTCGTGAAAATTAATGTTTGGTAACCCTGCATTGTATCGTTTTGTTTATGTCCATGCCTCGTGCTCCGTGGTTCCGTCTCCCGCCGGCTGCGCGCCTGCTGGCCCAGTGCCCGCTGCACGCCATGTGTGCACCATACTTCACTTAACCCAACACAAGGAGCATCAAGATGAAACCCTTTCTTAACCTCGTAGCGCGGGTTGCCTGTACGCTGGCCCTCGCGGCCATCCCCTGCCGCGCTGGTTATGTCTACTGGGAAACCTTCAACTACTACTCCAACGGCTACGGCGTGGCCAATCAAAGCGCTGGCAAATGGATGCCGTGGAAGGGCGCTGCCAACACCGATGACGCCATGATCTCGAACGAGCCGCCTCGCTACGCCGGCAATTTGCGTTTGTCGCAAGCCGAGGCGATCGGCGTTGCGGGCTTCCAGGAAGTTGTCTCCTACTTCCCGGACGCATTGGGCGCCGCCCCGCGCGCCCGCCTGCGCATGTCCATCAACTTCCTCGGCGGTCCAAAAAATAGCGACTTCTATCTCTGGATGTGCTCCGGTGATGCCGCTGCATTGGACACCGCCTACGCCGAATCCGGTCCCGGCGGCTTGATCGTCAATTGGGCCGGCCTCGGCAGCGGCAACACAGTACCCCTCCATATTTGGAATACTTTCGGCATCTGGAAAATCGCTGACATTACCTCCGGTGAATGGCACGAAATCCAATATGACATCGTCAAAAATCAAGTCGGCATCACTGGCGGCCTTGTGGGCTTTACCATTGACGGCACTTACATCGGCGCTGTGCCATTCCCCTTGCAGCTTCAAGATTCTGTTATTTCTAATGTGATCAATGCTCTTGACTTCTATGCCTTTGATGACGATCTTTTGCTCGTAGACAACATTGTCATTGAAGATGTGCCGGTTGACATTATTGCCACTAACTTTTATGTCTCCGTCACCGGCAGCGACGCCAACAATGGCACCACGCCGGCCACAGCATGGGCCACCCTCGGCCATGCCCTCACTGCCCTCGAAGGCATTGGCATTCAGTTAAATCCAAATGCCTTTGTCTCGGCCACAGTTGCCCAGCCCCTGCCCACCCAGCGATGGGCCGTCATCAACGTCAGCACCGGCATGTTTGTCGGCGAAAAGAACATTGCCGCCGATACGCTCGATATTTACCGTTTCGGCTACTCAAACCTCCCAACCTTAGTCCGCAACGAACAACTCCACAACTTCCTGCTCGTCAAAGGCGCCGGCATTGGCAAGACCATTTTTGTCGATCAACTCTGCTCGAACGACGCCAAGTTCAAGGTCTATTCCCGCTGGGCGCGGTTTGAAGACTTCACCTTGTGGGCCACCGGCTTGGGCGGCGGTGAAACGTTCTTCCTCGATCCGATCCACTTCCGCCCGGTTGACGGCCTCGCCATGGACTTCCGCGTCGAACGCGTGCAAGTCTGCCCGGCCCCCGGCGCCCCGCCCGAGCTGCTCGGCAATCGCGCCGGTATTAGCTTCCTTGCCAATTGGCGAGATTGCCGCAACAAAGTCGTGCGCAATTGCCTGCTCAACAATGTGGGCATTGGCGTGAAAAATTATAATAATGTCAGCAAATACCCCGTGCTCGTTGAAAACTGCACCTTTGCTGATCTCAATGGCGCGCCCTTTGGCGGCCGCGGCATCGGCGTCTTGTGCGAAGGCGCCGGCGGCTGGGTCAAAAACTGCCTCTTTGTCAACGTCACTACCAATGCTCCCGATTTAACCCGCGGCATCGGCGTGCATACCTGGCCCATCTTGCCTGCCAACCAAAAATCCGCCTTCTCGCAGGTCTATCTTGTCGACAACAACATGTTCAATATCGGCCAGAACGGCACCAACTTCACCAAAATGGATGCCGGTGCGTCCTACATCGCCGCCGTTGATGTCATCTGCAGCGGGCCTGTCGTGTTCCAAACGCTCGACGACATGCCTTATCGCGCCGGCCTCGGCAACATCGGCTACAAAGCTGCCCGCGGCGGCACCTATTACGTGGACCGCAACTCGCCGATCGCCCGCAACACTGGCGCGATGGGCACGTCGTGGGCCAGCGCCTTCCGCAGCCCGGGCTATGCCGTTAATCTGCTTGGTCAGTCGCCGCCACTCAGTGACACGACGTATCCCGTCACATTTTACTTGCGTGGCAAATTCACCAACGAATTTACCGCCTCCAACCCGAATCCGAAGGTTGGCCGCGGCATCCAACTGCCGGGCACCAGTGATTATGTCACCTTTATCGGTGAAGGCCCTGACAAAACGCTGATCTACAAGAACAGCGACTTCCGCAACGAGGCTGGCGCCGACGGCCGCAATCTCACGATCTATCCCATCAGCAAGGAGAGCTGCACCATCCGCAACATGGCACTCATTGCCGAATCCTGGTTCCCGCCCGGAGCAAACGCGTATTCGCTCGGCGCGTTCCGCAATTGGGCGTCGAAGTGCTATCTCTCGAACGTGTATGTCTCGGTGCTCTACCGCGACACAAACACCATGCAGCTCGTCGGCCTCGACACACGCCAGACCGCGGCCATCAGTATCAGCGGCACACCCCGCCTCGAAGCGATTGATTCCTGCTTCGAAGGCGGCTATGCTGGCTTCCGTGCCAATGATGGCCCGCTGACGCAGAAGTTCACGAGTTGCACGTTCAAGGGCATCTACGCTCCTGATGGCGACTCCCTGGGCGGTTACGGCGTCTTGGTGGCCGGTGGCAATCGTAATGTCGAGATAAACAAGTGCATCATCGGTGATTCGACCCGCGGCGCCGTCTACCTCGGCAACACGTCTACCATCTTCGGTAACGACAACATTATCTATGGCAATGGTACGACTGGTGTCGTCAACGAAGGCACCGGCACTAACGCGCTTTCCAACAACAAAATCTTCGATCCGCTGCTGGCCGCATACGACAATCACCCCCTTGCCTCACCCTACCGTGCGTCCGGCTACGGCTGGTTCGGCCGCCCGCTTGATCTCATCAACAGCTCGTGGCCCATGGCTGGCCGTAACAAGCAGCGCCAGGGCTGGTATACCAACGGCGCCCCGCTTACCGTTGCTGGCATCCTTTGGACCAACGCCAGCGTCTGGAATGCCGCCTCGCTCTGGGGCAGCGGCATTGCGCTCGGCAGCACGGCCACCGACGGCGAACGCATCTTCGCTCCCGTCAACCCCGTCGCCGCCAACGGCAACGCTGGTTTGCTCGCGCTTGATCCCGCCACCGGCACGTCGTTCTGGAAAACGGTGCTCAACGGCGCCACAGCTGGCGTGGTCATGAATGGCACGCCCGCTGTGGGCGAGACGATGGTGTATATCGCCGAAACGCTTGACTCCGGTTTCCGCGGCGTCTATGGCATTGACCGTGTCACCGGCCAAATTGTGTGGAGTAACGCCGTCGATAACATGAACGCCGCCGCATTCCTCGTCCATCAAGGTAAAGTGTACTGGGATACAGACTGGAATGTCGCCGGCGTGTGGTGCGCTGATGCGTTCACGGGCCAGATTCTCTGGTCCAACCGCTTCGCCGCTGGCAACTGGGGTACCAGCGGCATGCCACTCAGCCCCGATGGCAACGTCATCTACGCTCACGGCGATGACGCACGCCTGCATGCAATTGATGCCAATAATGGCGCAACCATCTGGATCGCGGGCCCCTACAAAGGCGGCCAGGGCAACAATGAGCCCGTCGTGGACAACGCCGGCAATGTCTACTGCATGTTCCCCGGCATATCCAACGGTCATCCGCGCGCCGTGCTCTTCAAATACACACCTGCAGGCAGCAACCTCTGGATGTACGAATTCCCATACGAAACTGATAATGGCGGCATGGCCTTAAGCCCCGATGGCTCAGTCCTCTACGCTACCATCGCCGCCACAACGACTAACAGCGGCCTGTATGCCCTCAATCCTGCTGACGGTACACTCAAGTGGCGCATGGACATCGGCGAGTGCGGTGGCAGCCCTGTAGTGGCCGCGCCTGGCAACATTATCATCGGCGCGTATGAGCTCGACGGCCAGATGTGGGCGCGTGCCGTCCAAGACAACGGAACCTCGGCTACGCTTCTCTGGACGCTGCCGCTCGGCCCCGTGCACAGCGGCTGGATCAACAAATCCGCATTCGTCCGCCCCTGCATCTTGGCCAATGGCGATGTCATCGTGCAGAATCCGGCCGGCTTGATTGCCTGCATTACGGTGCCTGAGCCCGCGCTCGGTGCGCTCGCAGCGCTCGCGCTGCTGCTCGTGCGGCGCCGCCACTAATTCGTTCCGTTGCTCCTTCATCCCTCACACGGCGGGGCTCCCCCCCGCCGTGTGTGTTTTTCTCCTTCCCATCCCCCTCCATTCCGTCCGTTCCCGTCCATCCCGTCCACCTCGTCCGTTTTTCTCCATGCACGCCCCTGCCATCTTTGTACTTCTGACGCATTTTTGGTATCATATTGATGAGCTGCTCTTAAACGCGTACTATCACTAACCACCATGGAGGCTCAACCATGCAAGACTTCACTCAACCCGCTCAGCCGGCGCCGCAACCATCTCCCACCCCACTTGACAACAACGCCAAAATGTGGGGTATGTTCTGTCACCTCTCGGCCCTGGCCGGCTTTCTAATCCCCTTCGGCAATCTCATCGGCCCCCTAGTTATCTGGCTCATCAAGAAAAACGAAATCCCCTTCGTTGATGACCAAGGCAAAGAATCGCTCAACTTTCAGATCATGGTCACTATCGCAATGCTCATCTGCTTCGCGCTAGTGTTCGTGTGCATAGGTGCGATACTTCTGCCACTCGTAGCGATCGCCGCGCTGGTCTTCGTCATCATCGCCTCTATCAAAGCCAACAACGGCGAGCAGTACCGCTATCCCGTCAACTTGCGCTTGATTAAATAGCATCTGTTAATGCACCATCTCTATGCGGTACTAAGTCTACTGGCCGGCGCGGTGGCGCGCTTGCGCCGCCCGCGCTGGCTGGTACACTTGCTCATCCGCACTTTCGCCCGCTTCTATCGCATTGATACAGCGGACATTGGCCATCCCCTTCCGTCCTTTTCGTCCCTGCTGTCCTTTTTTCTCCGCGCGCCCGCCCCCAGCACGCGCCCCATTGATCCCTCCCCAGCCACCATCACCTCCCCTGTAGATGCCTCTGTCTCTGCCCTTGGCCGCGCATACAACGACACCCTTGTCCTCGTCAAAGGTCATCATTGCACCCTGCATGACTTGCTGCAGCGTGACGTGCCACGCTACCATGGCGGCGCCTTTATCATGCTCTATCTTTCGCCACGCGACATCCATCGCATCTACGCGCCATGCGACGCACATGTTGCCCGCTGCTGGTCTATCCCCGGCTCGCTCTTCTCAGTCAACCCGCGCGCCGTCCAGCGCCGCCCGCGCACCTTCGTCCGCAACCGCCGCATCATCACCGAACTCGCCGCGCCGTGGGGACACATGTTGATGGTTAAAATCGGCGCCTGCAACGTCGGCCGAATCGTCACGCACCACCCGTGTGACCCTCAGCCCTCGCCGCCACGCTCATACCAGAAGGGCGAGGAACTTGGCTGCTTTGAACTCGGCTCAACCGTTATTCTGCTCTTCGAAAAAGACCGCGCCACTCTCCACCCAGACCTGCGCGAAGGCATGCACATCCTCATCGGCCAGCCCATCGCTACTTCCCGCCCCCCCAAAAACATAGGTCCTATACGTCCCATAGCTCCTACTTTTCAGTCCGCGCGCAGCACCTCCAAAAACGCCTTCTGCGGAATGCTCACCTTCCCTACCTGCTTCATGCGCTTCTTGCCTTCTTTCTGCTTTTCCAGTAGTTTGCGCTTGCGCGTGATGTCACCGCCGTAGCACTTGGCCAGCACGTCTTTCCGCAGCGCCCGCACCGTCTCGCGCGCGATCACCCGCCCGCCCACCGCTGCCTGGATCGCTACTGCAAACTGCTGCTGCGGAATCACTTCCTTCAACTTCTCTGCCAGCGCCCGCCCACGCTCATACGCCCGCTCCCGGTGCACAATCGTCGAAAACGCATCTACTACTTCGCCGTTTAACAATATATCCAATTTCACCAAATCGCTCGGCCGAAACCCGATATGCTCATAATCCAAACTGCCATACCCCGACGTCACCGTCTTGATCTTGTCGTAAAAATCTATGATAATCTCGTTTAGCGGCATCTCAAAATGCAGTATCACCCGCTTCGCATCCAGCGTTTCCGTGCTCTTCATCGTCCCGCGCCGCTCCAACGCCAGTTGCATCACTGCCCCGATCCGCTCCACGGGCGTTACCACAAACGCATCCACAAACGGCTCGTCTATTTCCTCAATCTCTGATGGATCGGGGAATTTTAGCGGATTGTCTATCTCCACTAATTCCCCGCTCTTCAGTAACACTTGATATACCACGCTGGGCGACGTCGCCAGCAAGTTGATGTTAAACTCGCGCTCCAAGCGCTCCTGAATGATCTCCAAATGCAACAGTCCCAGAAACCCACAGCGAAATCCAAACCCCAGCGCCGCCGACGTCTCCGGCTCATACGTGAACGACGCATCATTCAGCCGCAGCCGCGCCAGCGCCTTCTTGAACTCATCATATTGATCTGCGTCAATCGGATAGAAGCCGCTGAACACCATCGGATGAAACTGCCGGAAGCCCGGCAGCGCTTCCGCCGCCGGCGCGCGGTCGAGTGTAATCGTGTCACCAATCCGCACGTCCGCCGCATCACGGATCACCGCCGTCAAATATCCCACTTCCCCCGGCCCTAACTCCCCTATCGGCGTCATGCGCGGCGCAAAGACGCCCAGCTCGATGACATCGAACGTGGCGCCGCTCGACATAAAGCGGATGCGGTCACCCTTCTTAATTGTTCCGCTGACGATGCGCCCATACACGACGACGCCTTTGTAAATGTCATACTCCGAATCGAAAATCAGCCAGCGCAGCGCGTCATCCTGCGGCGGCGCCGGCGATGGCACACGCGCAATAATCGCTTCCAGCAATTCCGGCACGCCCTGCCCCGTTTTCCCACTCACATGCAAAATCTCGTCTGGATCTATATGCAGCAATTCCACGATTTGTTCGATGCAGCCCGGCACATCCGCCGCCGGCAAATCTATTTTGTTCAACACCGGAATGATCGTCAGGCCGTGTTCCTTCGCCAAATGCAGATTTGCAACCGTTTGCGCCTGCACCCCTTGCGCCGCGTCCACCAGCAGAATCGCCCCTTCGCACGCCGCCAGACTGCGCGACACTTCGTAGGAAAAATCAACGTGCCCAGGCGTATCAATCAAATTTAAAATGTATTCCCTGCCCTCCTGTGCCGTGTAATGCAAACGCACCGGATGCGATTTGATCGTAATCCCACGCTCACGCTCCAAGTCCATGTCGTCCAGCGTCTGTTCCACCAGCTCGCGCGCCGACACGGCATGCGTCAGCTCAAGAAAACGGTCCGCCAGCGTTGACTTCCCATGATCAATGTGCGCGATAATGCAGAAATTTCTGATCTGTTCCAACATACCATGCATTGTAATTGATTTGCCCGGTTTTTGCAAGCGCACCCGCCCCTAACTCCGGCGACTCGCACACAGAAATGGAGGGGCAGCGGCCCCGCGGCTCTTCTGCCTTGCAGGCATCACCCCGCCGCAGCCGCATTATATTGCGGTGTCAGGCTAGGAAAGTATACTTTGCAAAAATGCAAACCGTTTATTCTGAACTTTTGATAAAAGAATTGCAATTCGCCATAATGCAATGTATTCTTTCCTAGCCTGACACCCGCCTTGCATAGGCGTGGAGGGGCAGCGGCCCCGCGGCCCTTCTGCCCCGCGCACATCACCCCGCGGCAATTATCCCCCTTCCATGCAGAACTTCCAGTTTACTACTTCTCTTGTTCTGCATTTGTAATTCCCTTAATGATTGACAGCACCTCCGCACCAAACTGCCGTACCTTCGCCGGCCCGAGGCCTTTGATGCTCAAAAGCTCAATATGGTTGCTGGGACGGTGTTGTGCCAGCAATTTCAGCGCCGTATCCGGAAAAATGCGATAAGCTGGAACGCCCATCTCTCCGGCACGCTGCCGCCGCCACGCCCGCAACGTTGCCTCCAGCCGCGCGTCATCCGCGCCGTTCTCCTGTTCTAGCCGGCGCTCTCGTACCTTGTCCATGATCTCCCGCTGCAACGCCCGTGCGCTGCGCTTATTCACCATCGGCTGTTCCATCTCTGGCCATGCCAGCTCCACCACCTTCTGGTCCCGCATCACAGCGCGCCCCAGCGCCGTTAATCGCACCGTCGGATACTCTCCTGTTGATACGTCCACACACCCCGCCCCAATCAACCCTTCCAGCACGCCCCACACATAGTCACTGCTGTACGCGGACAGAATCCCATACGTGCTGTAACAGTCAAGCCCGGCTTCAATCACTTCGCGCGCCTGCGAACCTGTCAACATCTGCACCACACGCCCCCGACCAAAACGGCCATCCAGCCGCGCCACGCCGCTTAAAACTTTTTGCACCAATACGCGTTCCTCCGCGTTCGGCGCGCGCAGATGTGTGTGCGCCCGCGCCAGACAATTGTCGCACGCCGCACAGCGCCGCGGCGCCTGCGTGTCCCCAAAATACGCCAGCACAAAATGGTGGCGACAACCTTTGTGATCAACGTATTTCAGCATCATTGCCAGCTTGCGCTCGTCCCGCGCCCGCTTCTCTTCCAGATACTCATAATCAACCGGCAGTTCTTCAAACGGCATGACCGGCCGCCGCAACTGCGTCGTGTAGACGCGGCTGCCTGGCGCGTAGTTCCGCTCAATAAACCCCGCGCGCTCCAGCTGGTTCAGCGCCGTTCCCACCGCCATGCTGTTGCGCGGCTGGCCCGCCAGCGCGGCAATTTCCGTAATGGACAGTTCCACCGGCCCGCGCGCGCACACGGCACACAGCGCCTCATACACGCTCGCAAACACCTCGCGCCCAGGATTGGCGCCCTCAATGAAAAACTGCTGCGTGCGCACATCGGCATAATTGTACAACAATTCGCACCAAGCCGGCTCGCCATCGCGCCCGGCGCGCCCTGCCTCCTGATAGTATGCTTCGACACTTCCCGGAATGTCGAAGTGTATCACAAAGCGCACATCCGCCCGGTCCACCCCCATCCCGAACGCATTCGTCGCCACCGCCACCGGCACGCGCCGCTGCATGAACTGCTCCTGCGCCAGCGTGCGCTGCTCGTCCGTCATGCCGCCATGATAGCCCACAACATCGTGTCCTGCGCCACTCAGCGCCGCAACGACGTGTTCCACGTTCTTGCGTGTCGCGCAATATACAATGCCCGTCCCCAGCGTGCGCACGGCATGCGCGGCGCGCTCACATTTTTCCTCCCCGCCGCGCACGTGCGTCACCGTGAACGTAAGATTGGGGCGCGCAAAGCCTGATACCAGCACGCGCGGCGCCCCGCGCCCGTTGCAGCCCAACCCCAGTTGCGTGACAATGTCATCGCGCACTTCCGGCGTGGCCGTTGCCGTCAGCGCTGCCACGCGCGGCTGCCCCAGCCGGTCCACCACCTGACGCAGCCGCAAATAATCCGGCCGGAAATCATGCCCCCACTGCGAAATGCAATGCGCCTCATCCACCGCAAACAGCGCCACCGTCACCCGCGCCACCGCATCCGTAAAGCGCTCGCTCCGAAACCGCTCCGGCGCCACATACACCAGCCGGTATTCCCCGCGCACCATCGCCGCCGTGCGCTGCTCCATCTCGCTGTCGCTCAAGGACGAATTGATGTACGTGGCCGGCAAGCCTTTCTTGATCAATCCGTCTACCTGGTCTTTCATCAAGGCAATTAGCGGCGACACGACAATTGTGGTCCCTTCCAACTGCATCGCCGGCAGTTGATAGCACAGCGATTTGCCCCCGCCCGTGGGCATGACAATCACCACATCCTGGCCGGACAAAATGGCGGTGACCGCTTCTTCCTGCCCCTCCAGAAACGCGCGAAAGCCAAAGTGCTGCGCCAGCGCCTCCCGCGCGCGCCGCGCCAGCAAGCCGCGCTGCGCCGTCTGCTCCGTGTTGCCGCCCGTCATCGCCCCGGCGCGCCCGTGCTCAACACACGCCCCGCTGCCGCCGCCCCGGCTGTCTTCTCCAAATCCGTCCACAACGTCCCTTCTCCCGTGCGCACGATGTTGATCTTCAAGTCCGCCGGCAGCCGCTGCGCCAGTTGATAGCGCGTATAGGCTTCCGCCCCGCCCAGCGCCGCCACTTTCATCTCAAATCCTTGCGCGTCCGCTTCGCCCTGCCAGCGCCGCACATCCGCCTGCGCTTCCCCCAGCGTCACCGCGCGCTGCGCGTCCAGCTCGGCGATGCGCGCCTGCTTTTCCGCCACCAGCCGCCGCGTCTCCGCCGCGATCTGCTGCACCGCGCGTTCCTTTTCAGCGCGCACCAGTTCCACCAGCGCGGCCGTACGCGCTTCGATCTCTTTCGTGCGCTGCACAATCAGTGACCGCTCGCGCTGCAAATCACCCGCCGAGCGCTTCGTCGCCTGCCACGCCCGCGCGGTCTTCTCTTTTTCCACCGCAATAAACCGCTCGCGGATCGGCTGCAGCAATGAATCAGGGATGATGATGTTGCGAATAAACGCCGAGTGGATCACAATGTTCTTTTCCTGCCCCACTTCCATAAGTGTCTGGCGAAACACCTGCTGGAACACTTCGCGCCGCTCACCCAGCAGAAAATCCTTGGCCAGAAACGTCGAGCCCTGCAGCCGCCCGATGGACTGGCTCTGCGGTATGATGATTTTGTCTTCCACGGCCGCCACATCGCCAAATTCCGCCATCACTTCCGCCACATCGTCCGGCAGCAGCTCCCATTCAATCGTCGCATCCAGCGAAATCGAAAAACCGTCACTGGATGGAAACGTAATGGCCGACGGCGTCCGCCGTTTGCTGTCTTCCGCCTTTTTGCCCGTGCCGCGCACTTCCACGCCCTGCTGCGCAATCTGGCTCGCCGCGTTCTCCCGGATGATCCGCTCTGTCTCGGCCTTCTGTTGGGCCGAATAGGAACTCGTCAGCCAGTCGGCCATCTGTGATGTCCGCGCCCGGTAGGCCTGCTCACGCGCGCTCGCCAGCTGCTCCGGCTGCAAATCCTCATATGGCGCCGACGCCATCGCCCGCCCTGACCCTGCATGCGCTGCTTGTCGTGCCATCGGCGCCGATACCGTGCTCTGCGCATACCGCTCGCGCTCCGGCGGCGCAAATGTCACTTGGTTGATCCCAATCTCCACCGCCGCTACCCGGTACTCTTCCGGATTGATGTAGTATATCCCCGGCTGCAGTATCTTCCGCAGCATGCCCTTCTCCCCCGGCCCTGCAAACGCATTCGTCGTCTCCCGCCCCTGCAACCGCGTCAAAAATCCCACATAGCCCGGCGTGATCACCGCCGCATCAGCTATCTTCACATCATACCCATACGGATTCAGCCGGTGCAGCCCCGGCGTCAATACACGCCGCCACGTCCCCTTCTCCCCCTCTTCCACCACCACCACTTTGTCCGTGCGGTTCGTCCCCACCTTCGACGTCACCACGCCGATCTTCCCCGGCGGTATCTTCACACACGGCCGCACTTCCACGTCGTAAAACAGTGGATTGATGAAATGCCGCCCCTCGCCCAGTACCACTTCCTGCACGCCCTTCTGCCCAGGCCGCGCAAGAATTTGCCCCGGCTCCAATGCCTTGCCCATCTTGCAGTTCACCACCCCCATGTACCCCGGTTTCACATACACAAATATCATGTTCCATACCAGCGCTACACACACGATGCCAACTACCCCCGCCATCACCAGTGTCAGCAGCCCCGCCATGATCTTGCGCGCCAGCGCCCGTCTTTCTTCATGCGCCGTATCTTGTGCCAGTGTTCTCATCGTTTCATCCTCAGTGTTTGTCGTTTGTCGTCAACCGTCTGTGCCGTCTGTTCTCATGCCGCGCGATGTGTCATTGGCCCGCCGCACTCCGCGGCGCCAAGACCTTCCCCACCTCGCTGTCATCGCCCGTAAACACGCTCTTGATGCGCTGCGCCAGCGCGCGGATCATCTCGTACGTCGCCAGCTTCTCGCCTGTGCCGAACGCTTTCGCCGCGCGTTCAAGCGCCGCCGCTTCCGCTTTGTGTCCCAACACCACCACGTCTGCCTGCGCCTTCCCGCGCGCCCGCACCGCTTCCGCTTCCAGCTTCGCTGCTTCCAAATCCGTCCGTGCCACCGCCAGCTTCTGCTCCTGATTCACCAGCGCCACGACTTGGTCGTTGGTAGCAGCAATGACCGCCTGCAGTTTTTCTGTTTCTGCTTCCACGCGGCGCCGCTGCTGCAGAATCATCGCTTCCGTTTCCGCCAGCGCCTGGTCGGCGCGCGCCTGCGCGATCTGCGCCTCGTTGCGCGCCAGCTCTTCCTTCGCTATCTCCCGTTCCCGCAACGGCTGCGCGATCTCTTCCGGCGGGTCTATGTCCGCTATCAACACCGACTTCACTTCTATCCCTTTCGTCAAACATGCTGCCCGCACCCGCTCGAATAAGTTGCTCTGAAACGTAATGCGCGATGTGCCTGATATGTAATCTATCGAGGAATACTGCGAGCCAATGATCCGCCCAAACCCGCGCAACACCGGCACCACCACCTTCTGTAAAATCTCGTTCGATTCCTCCGTCGCCCCCATCTCGCCTATCCGCACCAGCACCTCCGGCGCGCGCGCCGATTCCACCGCCCATTCTACCACCAGCAGCACCCGCATGTCAAACCCGTCGCTGCTCGGAAACCGCAGCGCGTTCTCCCCATACATCTCATGCCGCTGCGAGCGCACATCCATCAAATCAATCCGCTGCGCATACGGGTTCACATAATACGTCCCCGGCTGCAATACGTCCGGCTGCACGCCCCGCTCGCCCTTCTTCACCACAAATACGCCCGGATTCTCCGGCTCTTTCCCCGCCAGCTCCGTCACGATCCCCACAAACCCCGCCGGCACTTCCACCGCCGGAAACAACTCCACTCGGTACGCATACGGATTGATGCGGTAATTCCCCGGCGTCAAGGGTTCGCGCAACAGGCCCTTCTCCCCTTCCTCCGCAAACAACCGCCCTGCCGCCAAATCCTCCGCACGCAAATCCTTTCCAAACAGCCGCGTCCGTACGCCCACTTGCCCCGCCGGTACTGTTGTGATCTTCGTAAACTTCCAATCCCAAAATAATGGATTCCGAAAATACCGCCCTTCCGCCAGCGGCTCCAATTGTATCCCTTTGTACGTCTTATCAGGCGCTATGATCACTCCCGGCGGCAAGTTCTTCCCGGTCTTTTTGATTAACACCACCATTTCGCCCGAGCCCACTTCGATACGGCAGCCATACCACACAAACAGCATCGCTCCCACTGCCAGCAAGATTGCAAATACCATCAACGCCGGCGCTGATCCACGACAGTGCATATACGCTCCTTGACAAGGGTTACCGGTCTTGTTCTAGTGTAGCAAATCATCCTGCAAAAGACAAGCGCGCCCGCGGCCAGATCCGGCGACTAAGGAGGGCCGCCGGCCTCGGCGGCCGTATGCACGCGGGGTACAAGGGCAACGAGACCGCTGCTCCTCCAATTCTTGAAGTCAAGGGGGTCAGGCGTTAACATATAACAATTTCGCTGCAATCACTTGCGCTCATCGCATTTATATTTACTGTAAAGCACGAACAGCATACCCGTTGAGAATATATGCTATACTATAGATGCACACTACAAAGACTATGATGTTCAGAGACACAACGAGTGTGTCAACATTGCTGCGCGCCGCAAATGTGGCAACGGCGGCCACGGTGATGGTGCACCACACAACAATCCCACTGCCGCCGCAGCACGTGCAACTCACATGGCCGCGGTGCATGGCCGTGTGCGCATTTGCTCTGGCGCTGGCCGGCACGGGTGAATGCATCGCACACTCATGGATGCACGCCGCGCCGGTTGACAGCAATGCCACATACGAACCGCGCAATCTGCTTGCGCGCCTGCACTGGCTGCGCGGGCAGAAGCTTCTGTTCGGCCATCACGAAACGACGCGTTTCCGCGTCAACCCGCTGCCGCCCGGCGAACCGCGCTGGTCAGACCTGCGCGACGTCACGGGCGAATGGCCCGGCCTGTGGAGCTTTCAAATCAACTTTGCCGTCAAGTACGACGACCCGGACGGCATGCGCCGCGAGATGCACTACGCCTACAGCATCGGTGCGCCGCTCACCGTGTGCTGGCACGCCGACAATCCCGTCACCGGAGGCGGCAGCGGTGATACCAATATTGATTTTGCTACGATCCTTCCGGGCGGCTCCAAGCATCATCTCCTTGTCAACGCGCTCAGCAACGTGGCGACTTTCCTTCTTGCGGTCACCAATGCCGCCGGCCAGCCCATTCCCCTGCTCTATCGTGCATGGCATGAACAAAACCTAGTGAGCAGTTTCTGGTGGAACAAGGCCACGCCCGAACAATTCAAGGAATTCTGGCGGTTCACGGTCGTTTATTATCGCGATGTGCGCGGCCTGCACAATCTGCTGTATGTGTTCTGCCCCAACTGGCGTGCGCCGATGGCGTCGGGGAACATTGCCACCAACTATTTGGAGACCTATCCCGGCGATGAATGGGTGGACGTGCTCGGCCTTGATTATTACGGCGACTTGACACGCGCGGGTGTGACCAATGTGCTGCGCGAGATGGTGCGTCTGGGCGAAGAGCGCGGCAAGCTGGCAACATTGACCGAATCCGGCGCGCATGTCAACGTGCAGACATGGTACAACAAACCCGGGCAGTATTGGGCGCCGTATGCCACGACAAATGCAGCGTATCCGGCGTTCATGGCGTTTGCCAATGATGACCGAACGGCGTTGGGCGGCGCGTTGGCCGAGCTGCAAATATACCAATTTGTGCCGGAGCCATTATTCGCAGCGCCTCTGCTGTTGGCGGCACTGGTGACGGCCAATCGCCCGAATAGGCGGGTTACGGCATTTGCTATTACACTCACATAAACAAGGAGTATCAAATGAAACGTTCAGAGATTAATGCAGCATTGCGAGACGCCAAAACTTTCTTCACACACATGAACTTCGCCTTGCCGCCGGTGGCACACTGGCGCCCAACAGAGTTTACCACACGCGGTACCGAGATTGATGAGATTCTCGATGTAGGCATCGGCTGGGACATTACGGATTTCGGCATGGGCAATTTTGCGCGCTACGGCTTGCTGTTGTTTACCATTCGCAACGGCAAGTGCGGCGATCCGCGTTATCCTAAGCCGTATGCCGAAAAAGCCATGATTGTGCAGGAAGGGCAGATTACTCCCATGCACTTCCACTGGCAGAAAGCCGAGGACATCATCAACCGCGGCGGCGGCAACTTGGTCATCACACTCTACAACGCCACGGACGACGACCGCCTCGCTGACACGCCCGTCACCGTGAGCATGGATGGTGTGCGCCACACCCTTCCCGCCGGCAGCGAGGTCGTCCTGACACCTGGTGAGAGCATCACCTTGCCACAGCGCTTGTATCATTCATTTTGGGGCGAAGCAGGTAAGGGCACCGTCTTTGTTGGCGAAGTCTCCGCGGTTAACGACGATCTTCACGACAACCGTTTTCTCGAGGCCTTGCCGCGCTTCCCCGGCATTGAAGAAGACGAGCCGCCCCTGCATCTGCTGGTCAGCGATTACCCGGCCGTGCAGACCAGGCGTGCCGCGCGTTAAGAGGCCATGCACCACTCCTCTACCCCATCACACCACGTGACAGAGTACACACCTATGACGCCACTTGACCACGCCTGGACTTTATCCTTTACTCATCCTATCACTGGCGCGCAGTGCCGCATTCCAGCCACCGTGCCCGGCAATGTTGAGCTGGATTTGCTGCGCGAAGGGTTGATAACAGACCCTTATCCGCCGGACAATCTGCACACCATGCGCGCATGGGAATTGGTGGACGACTGGACGTATGAGACGAGCTTCGATGCGCCCGAACGCCAACCCGACGAGCGCCTGCAGCTCGTGTTCGAAGGCATTGATACCATCGCGGATATCATGCTGAACGGGTGTCACATTCTGCACTGCGAAAACATGTTTATCCCCCACCGCGCGGATGTGACTGACTTGCTGCACCCCCGTGGCAACACCCTGGCAGTTTGCATTCGCAGTGCTCTCGTGCACACGCGCCGCTTCGACTACCCTGCGGGCCAGATTTCGCGGGCGCACCGCCAGGGCGAAGCGTATCTGCGCAAAGCGCGCCACATGTGGGGCTGGGACAACGCCCCGCGCCTGCTCAGTGCCGGCCTCTGGCGCCCCGTGTATCTCCAGCCCGTCCCTCCCATCCGCTTCATTGACGTCTACACCTACACTCATCAGGTCACACCCGAAGCAGTTATCTTTGGCGCCCGCTGGTGGATCGCCACTCCTGACACTGATTTGCGGTCGTATCGCGGCCTGCTGCAGCTTTCTGATCACGCGCGCGTGGTGCATGAACAGCCTTTTGATGTTGAGTGCGTTGCCGGCCGCATCACCTGCACACTTCCGGCGGGCGCGGTGAAATTGTGGTGGCCGCGCGGCTATGGCGATCCGCACGTGTATCATCTCACTTTGTCACTCTTCAAGAACGATACGCTGGCCGCTGAATGGCGCGGGCGCATGGGCTTGCGCGATCTCAGGTTCATCTACACCGAGACGACCGATGCAGCAGGCCATGGCGAATGCTGCTTCTTTTGTAACGGTGAACGTGTGTACATCCGCGGCACGAACTGGAAACCCCTCGACGCGCTGCATTCCCGCGCCGCCGCGCGCACGCATGACGCGCTGCAGCTCTGCCTTGATCTTAACTGCAACATGGTGCGTGTGTGGGGAGGCGGCATCTACGAAGACCATCCGTTCTTTGACTTCTGTGACGAACATGGCCTGCTGGTGTGGCAGGATTTCATGTTTGCCTGCGAGTTTCCGCCGCGCGATGAGACGTTTCAGCGCGCGGTATTCGACGAAGCTTGCTGCATCGTCAAACGTCTGCGCAATCATCCATCACTCGCCGTGTGGTGCGGCGATAATGAAGTGGATGACACGTTCCTGTGGGGCGGTTTGATCCCCTCTCATCTGCTGCCCTCCGACAACGTGATCTCACGGCGGGTCTTAAAAGAGGCTGTCATCACCCATGATCCCTATCGCGCATACGTGCCCAGTTCTCCATTTGTCAGCGATCAGATCGTACGCCGGCAGTGGCTGCCCAGTCCTGAACTCCCGGACCTGGCCACGCCAGAGAAACATCTCTATCCGCGCGACGAACACTATCGCGATGCCTATCGCACCTGCCCGGCCCACTTCATTGGTGAAACCGGGCCGTTCTTCTTCTGCCCCATGTCCGCCTCGCCCGGCATTGTCGCACGCGATCTGCCGCGCGCACAGCGCTTGTGGGGCACGCCGTTCCCGCGCGCCCGCTACGTCCTCGACCGCCACCAGGACGATACGGATTTTCTCACTTGGCAGGACGCGGCACGCCACCGGCTCAATTGGTTCTTCGCACGCCACTTTGATCTTGAGCATCCTGACGAACTTGCCTTAGCACTCAACATCATTTGCGCCGATGTCTACAAATTCGCCATCGAATGGTCGCGCGCCCATAAGTGGCGCAAGACCGGTGTGCTGTGGTGGTCGCTGCTCGACATGTGGCCAATGATGTTCAATTACTCCATTGTGGACTACAACCTTCGCAAGAAGCAACCGTGTTACGACTGGATCAAGCGCTCTCAGCAGCCGTTGTGCCTGTTGATCGCCGATCGTGGCGCCGGTGATCTTGCACTCATCGCAGCAAATGACACTCTGGACGCAACCGACGGCACATACTGCATCTCAACGGTCGATGCGCGCGGGCACGCAGCTCATCTCTGCTCCGGCACTTTTGCTGCGCCGGCCAATGCCAGCTCCCGTGTGCATACGATTGAACGCCCCAGTGCGCAGATGCTCTGGTTGACCGAATGGCAGACTAGCAGATGGCGCGGGAGCAACCATTTCGTTACCGGCACGCCACCCTATGACTTTGAGGTGTACCGGCGCTGGGTGGCCGCCACAAGCACCACTGAGGTACACTCGTGAACCAACAGACTGCACCCACTATTCTGCACATTGCCGTTGACGATCTGGCTGGGCGGATTGCCGGCTGTGCCGACAGGCCCGGCGCCAAGGCGCGAGCGAGCAGGGCAATAGCCGGCTGAAACACGATGTGTGCGCGCTGCCGTGCCGCGAAAATACGGGCTGGAAGCGAACCGTGTGTGTGCTTATGTGTGCGCATTGTTGCACCACATGGTTGAATGGCACAAGCGTGAGTGTCTGCCTGAAGCCACGGAGCGGTCTGCCCGCACATAGCGCAGCCGAAACAAAGCGTTGTGCGAGCATACCCAGCGCGTTCGCGCCGCATTTTTCTCGCATTTTGACCGTGGTTGTCGTAAGAAGTCATTCACTAGTGCGTGGGCTTGCTATCCCAGTCGCCGGATCTAGATTGTTCAGGTGATTTTACTTTGTCCGCCTCTTGTGTTATACTATTTTGCATGAGTCCTTCCATCTCCAAACGTGATGTCGTCACGTGTGCCCTGGCCTTCCAGGAGCCGCCCTATGTCCCGTGGTCGATCGGCCTCACCCTTGACGCCCTCGAAAAACTTGTGGCTCACTTCGGCTCCCCTGCCGCCTGCCATGCCGCCCTTAACAATCACTTCGTTGCCGTCGGCGGCAGCGCGGATTTCTTCACTGACATCGGCAATCACTGCGTCCAAGATGTTTTCGGAGTGGTCTGGGACCGCAGTATTGACCGTGACATCGGCGTCGTCGCCTACTGCGTCCTGCCTGAGCCGGTGCTCGACGGCTTCTCTTTGCCCAATCCACGCGACCCGCGCTTCTTTGCCTCTCTCCCCCACACCCTCGCCAGTAACCCCGATTGCTTTGCCATCTATGGCATCGGCTTTTCTCTCTTTGAACGCGCCTGGACGCTGCGCGGCATGGAAAACCTCCTCATGGACATGGTCGAGCACCCTGACTTTGTTCATGAGCTGCTCGCCCTCATCGCCGATTACAATATCGCCCAAATTGAAGAAGCTTTGACGTACGGCTTCGATTGCGTCTACTTTGGCGATGACTGGGGGCAGCAGCGCGGCCTCATCATGGGCGCGCCGCGCTGGCGCCAGTTCATCAAACCACACCTCGCCCGCATGTACAGCGTAGTCCGCAACGCCGGCAAATATGTGTACATTCACTCCTGTGGCGATGTGGATGAGATCTTCGATGATCTGGTGGAAATCGGCGTGAATCTTTTTAATCCGTTCCAGCCGGAAGTAATGGATGTGTATGCTTTGCTGCCGGCCTATCATGGCCGCCTTGCCTTCCACGGCGGCCTTTCCACACAACGCACACTCCCCTATGGCACGCCCGCTGAAGTCGCTGACGAAACCCGCCGCCTCCTCGCTGCCGGCCGCCGCGGCGGCTACATCTTTGCCCCTAGCCACGCTATCGAAGGTGATGTCCCGCTGGAAAACATGCTCGCCATGCTGGACGTGCTCACCTCCCAACACTCCTCTCCGTAACTGCGTTTTTGTTGTGCGTTAATTGCCCGCACACTGACAGGTTTCGACCAGCGTCTTAATCAAGCGCTTCCAGCACTTTCAGCACGCTCTCGTAACGTCCGAACGGCGGGAACATATAAATGCCGCGCACCCGCGGATGAGCCGCCGCCTGCCGCAGCATCTCCTGCGCAATCGCGATGCCTTCGGCCTGCTGCGCTTCTTTCGTCTCGGCACACCGCAAGCGCTGCATGATAGATTCTGGAATCTGCATGCCCGGCACTTCGTTATGTAGAAACTCTGCGTTGCGCAAACTCGCCAGCGGCAAAATCCCTACAAATAACGGCACATCTGCCCATGCCTGTGTGAGCTCCAGAAACCGCTCCAGCAATTCCGGCAGATACACCGGCTGGCTGAAAAAGAATTCCGCGCCGGCCGCGCGCTTTTCGCCAAACCGCCGCACTTCCGTCTCGATATCCACCGCGCCCGGATTGCAGCCCGCACCAATCACAAACTGTGTCTGCCCTTGTATGTCTGCGCCGGCCAGCCCGCGCCCGTGGTTCAAATCAGACACCATCTTAATCAATCCTATGGCGTCCAGATCAAACACCGGCGTGGCCGCCTGCACGCCGCCGATCTTCGGCGGATCGCCTGTGATCAGCATCAGGTTGTGCAAGCCCAGCGCGTGCGTGCCCAGCAAGTCCATTTGCATCCCCAGCACATTCCGGTCCCGGCAACAATAATGTACGATCACTTCCATGCCCACGTCGTCCCGCACCAGCTTGGCCGAGGCAATCGGGCTCATGCGCGGCGTGGCGCGCGGCCCGTCTGGAATGTTCACCATGTCAACCCCGCCGTCACGCAACAGCTTCGCGCCGTCAATCAGCTTGCGCGCATCCGTCCCCAGCGGCGGGCTCAGTTCCACGCTCACCAGCTTCTTCGCCCCTTTCGATCCGCACAGCATCGCGCCCAGGCCGCTGCGCTGCGCCAGTGGCACTGCCGCGCGCGCGGGCTGCTCGTCCGCCGCGCGCACCAACACGCGCGAGCGCTCCGCCGCCGCAATGCCCTTGAGAAATTTCCCCATCTCCGCAATCATCTCCGGCGTTGTGCCGCAACAGCCGCCGATCAGCCGCGCCCCTGCCTGCGCATAGCGCCGCGCATACTCCGCCATGTATTCGGGCGACGTCCCCAAGCACATCATGCGCCCGCCGTGCGCTTCCGCCACGCCCGCATTTGCATACACACTCACCGGCACACTAGTGGCGTGCACCATCGCTTCAACAACTTTCAACAGCATGGCAGGCCCGGCGCCGCAATTCGTCCCCACAACATCTGCGCCTGCCGCGCTCAGCCGCTCCGCTACTTCGCGTGGCGTCACACCGCTTGAATCGAATTTCGCCTGCTGATGCGGATCAAACGTGAATTGTGCAATCACCGGCAGCGCAACACTCTGTTTCACCGTATCCAGCGCCAGCAACAATTCGTCCAATGAGTAAAATGTTTCCAACATCAATACATCCGCCCCGCCGCTGGCCAGCGCCTGTGCTTGCAAGGCAAACGCCTCACGCAATCGCTGCACTGAGTCGGCGGCGTTGCTTTGTACAATCCGCCCGGTCGGCCCAATGCTGCCAGCCACGTACACGTCCTTCTCCCCCGCGGCTTCACGTGCCAGCTCAGCGCCGCGGCGGTTGATTATCTCTGTTTTTTCCAACAACCCGTGTGTGCTCAGCAGCAGCGGATTCGCCCCGAACGTGTTCGTCTCGATCATCTCCGCGCCCGCGGCAACGTATGCCGCGTGAATTTCACGGATGATCTCAGGCTGCGACAGATTCAATTCATCGTAGCAGCGGTTGATAAATACCCCGCGCGAATAAATCATCGTCCCCATGGCGCCATCGCCTAACATGATGCCTTCCTTTATGCGCTCAAGAAAGTTTTTTTTCATGCGCGTGCTCCTGCTGCCCCATCGTTACGTAATTTCGCGCAGGCGGTACTGCAAAGAACCGCCGTAACGTTCATGTAAATACCGTATCATTACATACGGATCCTTGCCGTGTATTTTCTCAAACAGATGCGTGCCCTCGCGTAGTGCGCGTCCCTTGGGCAGTCCGTTCTGCAGCAGATGTTCTGTCTTAATCATGTCCAGCGACGCCATTTCCACCGCGCAAATGTCTTCCGACGCCAGGATGCCGATGTCCGGCACGAGCGCCGCCGTGCTCATGCCCCAGCAATCGCAGAAAATCGTGATGTTGAGCAGCACGTTGATGAAGAGCGTCTGCCCGGGCGCAAAACGTTGCAAAAACTTCGCCGTCACCAGTGCCATGCCCTGCGCAAAATCCTCGAAGCGCCGGTCCTCCATCCTGAGCGCGTGCACCGGGCAGATCAACACGCAGTGCTGGCAATAGGTACAATGATGGAAAAAAATTTCAATCTTCTTTTTCTTGTTCGCGCTGATCGCACCATTCGGACATTCCTTGATGCACGTGCCACACCGCGTGCAGCGCGTAGCATCATACGAAATGCCGCCCTCCAAGCGGTGCAATTTGCCGCGGGTCTCTGGCGGCACGACGCCCATCGCGATGTTTTTCAGCGCGCCGCCAAATCCGCAATCGCCGTGCCCCTTGACATGCGCTAAATCAATAAAATAGTCGCAGTCCACAGCTTCGCCGCCGAATAATGCCGTGTCCACCGTCTTGTAGCCAATTGGCTCGGCGTACAGATACTTGCCGCTGGCGCCAAAGCACGAGACCACCTCGCAGCCCAGTACTTCGCGCGTATAGCCGCGCGCCACGCCACTGGCCGGATCATTGTCCATCACTTTGATGCGCTTCGCCCCCGCGTCCTTTAGTGCTTCAACCAAAATGCGTACAAACACCGGCGGAATCGTGGTATAGCCCGTCCCGCCGCCAAAATGCATTTTGATGCCGACGTGTTTGTTCTTGACGCGCGCGGCAAAGTCACACTGCCCCAGCATGCGCTTGAACTTCGCCGGCAACGTCAGATTCGGTTCAATACGCGGCACCGCAATGTCTGCAAACAGTACTTCGGCCCTGCCTGTTGTCGTTGTTTTTTTCATAACCTGCCACTCGTCCATCACGTTATCTCTAATGCCCGGTAGTCAACTTTGCCCGTGCCCAAAAGCGGAATCGCCTCCAGCCGTTTTACGTGATCAATACGCACCAACGCGCTAAACCCCGCGTCACGCAGCGCGTCATTGGCCTCCTCTATCGTTACCGGCAGGGTGGTAAACAACCAGATCACCGGCCGCGCGCCCTCGCGCTCGCGCCCCACCACGGCCAGCACGGGTGCCTCGTCGCCTGATGGCCAGCGCTGGCTCAATGCCTCCTCGACGGCCGGCAGACTCACCATCTCCCCCCCAATTTTCACAAAGCGCTTCAACCGCCCCGCAATCACCAGCGCGCCGCGCGGTGTCAGGTAACCCAAGTCGCCTGTTACGTACCAGCGCTTCCCGCCGGCATCCATAAACGGATTGGGCGGCGCGGGGCCAAGATAGCCCGGGAACACATGCGGGCCGCGTACAAGAATCAGCCCTTGCACTCCCGGAGGCACTGCTGCGTGTGTCTCCACATCTATGATGAGCAGTTCCACGCCATCCAGTGGCCGCCCCACGCCTTCCGGCTCCTCGTGCGGCCGGCACAAACACACTATCGGCGCACACTCTGTGATGCCGTACCCTTCCCGCACCAGCGCCTGCGGGGCGCGTTCCTTGACCACCGCAATTACGTCCTGTGGCAGGCGTTCCGCTCCCGTCACGATAAGCCGTAATGAATCGAGTTGCCCAGGCCGCGCCGCGCGGCATATCCCTTTTACAAATGTCGGCGTGCCGGCAATCAGGGTGGCGCGCCACTGCCCAATCCCAAAGGCCAGCCGCCGCGCTTCATTCGGATTGGCATAATGCGCCACACGCATCCCGCTCAGCAGCGGCAGCAACAGTGTTGCCGTCAGCCCAAACGAATGAAACGGTGGCAGAAACGCCAATAGTGCGTCGGCGGCCTGTAACTCCACATCCTGCAGAACCGCACGGATGTTGGAGAGAATGTTAGTGTGGGTCAGCGGCACACCCTTCGGTACCGATTCGGAGCCGCTCGTAAAGAGTATCACCGCCGTGTCATCCGGATTGTGGCGCGGCAGGCGCCGCACTAATGCCGCCGCACCCCGCTTGCTGGCCTGCCATGCCCACAGCTTCACGCCCAGGGTCACCTGTGTCCGCCGTACATCCTCCAAAAACACCAGCAGGTGCTCGATCTCCTCAAACGGTATCGTGTCAACGTTGTCGGCAAACCGCATGGACGTGAGTATGCACGACACTGCACTGATCTGCACCACATGCCGCACATTCCGCGCTCCCAGCGTCCAGTTGATCATCACAGGCGTTTTGCCTGCCAGCAGCAACGCCATGACCGTAACATCTGCTGCTACTGACGACGGCAGCATCACACCCACATTCGTTCCCGGCAACCGTGCGAACACGCGCGCCAAAGCCAGCGCTGCCGTTTTCAGCTCGCGGTACGTCCGCACACCGGCGTTGTCATCACCGGCCGCCGGCGCCGCACCCATGTCATCGCACGTGTGCAGGAAACATTCTTGAATCGTCGAACCCCGTGGTATCCGCACCGGCGGCCGCAAGCCGGTAGCAAACCACGCCGCCGGCACGCGCGCTGCAGCAGGCTGTGGCCCATGCAGTAATTGCCCCGCCGCAAGCTGCATCACCGCTCCCACCGTCGTCAAGTCCACCAGCGATGCATCCGCTACGCCAAAACGCACTTCCAGCCATACCAACACTTCCGCCATTTCCAGGGAATCCAATCCCAAGTCTTTGCGCAGCGCCATCTCGGGGCGGATGTCCCCCGGCGCACCGCGGCGCATGCGCGCGAATTCCTCGCATACTGCCGCTCGCACCGCCTCCGGAACCTGCGTAATGTCCGGCGCGCTTGCGGGCGGAATGCCTGTCGCGCGCGGCAAGCGCCGGTTCCAGCGCGAATAGCGCACCAACGCCGGGGGCTCTTCTCCCGGCGCGTTATACCACGCATCAAGCCAGGCATTCAACTCGCCCCGTGCCGCCCGGCGCGGAAAATCCGCCGGCGCGCGCTGAAATTCAACGTGCACCCGCCGCCGCGGCGTAAACACTAACAGATTCCCCAGCAACACTCCCGCCCCATGCGCCAAACACCACAGCAAATCCGGCCGCCGGTTCCTGAAATACCATGAAAACGAGCTCCCCCACAACCCGCGTGTCCGCACCAGCACCAGCGGCACATCCGGCTCCTGCTCCACTATCGCATGCAATGCTGACGCGCCGCCAATATGCGTCAGCCCACTGCGCTGCAGCGCCCCCGCCGGATACATCAAAAAGCTTTCACCCCGCCTTATCCCCTCCACTATGGCCGTTACCGCATGCCCTATCCGCCGCACCTTAAACGTGCTCCGCCCCATCTCCATATTCGGCACCGGCAATGCGCGCATCGCTTTCAACAAATGCCGCAACACCGGCATGTGGTAAAAGTCCTCTATCACCGCCGGCCGCGGCTGAAAACGCCGCCACAACAGCACCTCCACAATCACCGGGTCTATTTCCGCAGGATGATTTGGCAAAAATACCGCGTTCTTCACCCCGCGCAATTCTTCCCATCCGCTCACTTCGATGCGGTACCGCAGCCACAATAAACAGCGCGCCACCACGCGTAACACCTGCAGAATCACAGCCTTACCTCACCCGTGCTGAACGCCATGCGTAGTATGATAATTGCCGGTATCATCGCAAACCCGCTCAAGACAAGAAACTGCGCGTCCGGCGTGATCCAGCCATGCGCAAGGCTCTGCCCCACTGAACCCGATGCGCTCACCATCATCAACGCCAGCATCGCACTCTGCAAGGCTGCCCCGCTGCCTTCGCGTCCTTCCGCCGCCACGCGCTCCAACAACGCCGAATCTATCACGTTCGTCGCCACGCCAAACAACACGCCCATCACTACAACTAGACCGGCTACAACCACAAACGATACAGCCACGTGCGGCACACACGGCAGCAGACATGCCATGCCCAGCACCGCCAACATGGCTGCAGAATAGCGCCGGCGCAAAAAGACTGGCGAAAGAGCCGTTCCGATGACCGCACCCCCTGCCGCAAAAATTGGCATGCATGACGCTGCCCGCTGGTCAACTATCCCACGCCGCACCAGCAGCGCCGCCGCCGCCAGTTGCGCCGCGCTGGCCACGCCCCATACTAATGGACCCCCTACTAGCCATTGCCAGTGCCGCCGCAACAGCCCAACCGTCTCATGCACGATCCGCCTTTGTTCCGCCGCAAACGGCCGCGGCGCCTCGCACGTACATACGCAGCCCAGTGCCAGCGCCGCCGCAAACAACAACAGCGCGCCTACCACAAGATGCCCCTGCGCCGGCATCTGCGCGTACAGCCATGTCCCCGTCGGAAAGCCCGGCAGCAATCCTAACAGAAATACAACTGACATGCCGCCGTTCACGACGGTCGTCGAGCGGCCGATTTGCGCCGCCACCAGTGGCACCAGCGCCATTTTCGCCGCATTGTAGATGCCCAGCAATACGCCCATCACGCCCAGATACACCCACGCACTCGGCCGCCACCCAAGCTGCCCGCCTGCTACAAACAATAGCCCGGCACAGCCCGCCGCCACAAACATCACATACCGCTTTCGGCACGCGGATGCGAGCGGCCCCGATAAAACATAAATCAGCACTGTTCCAAACGTCACAATTGCTGAAATATTCTGAATCGTCGCATCCCGTGAGCCCGCTCCCGGCATGCCCAGCAGCGTCTCGAGCATGTAGAATTGCAGCAGTCCCAGCACAAACGCCAAGCAGCTCGAGCTGATCAACAAAAACACGTATGCCATCACGCCTGCCCGCTCTCACATAGGTCCTATCCGTCCTATAGGTCCTATTTCCCTGTCAAAACCAGCACCAGAGCCAGCGCCCCAAACAACCCCGCCATAATCACCCGCGCCGGCACGGCATGCTTCTTCTGCCATTCAACAATGCGCTGGCTGCGCACCCCCAACGCCAACGCGCCTCCTAATCCCAAGAGCGGCATGACAAACATTGCGTTATACGCCGCAAGCATGCTCAGCGCCTGCCAGCGCTCTGGTGTCGTACGCACCATGTACGTCAACGTAGGCACGTACACTTGCCCTGTGCAAATTGACTCAAGCAGCGACACAATCACGCCGACACCAAACACTCCTGCCAGCCAGCGTTTGCGCCCCACATGCGCTCCCAGCAGCCGCGCGATTTTCTCCCGCCAGCTTGCCGGCAACCCCAAGACCGCTTCCTCGGCCCGCCCAGAACGATGAATGCGCCATGCATCGCGTATGCTCACTACCGCAAAAACGACACACAGCGCCACCATCCCCCAATGCAGAGCAGCTGCTAGCCCTCGTGCCCGCTGCACAACCCGCACCGTCTCCGCCAGCCCGGCTCCCAACGCAAAATATGTCGCAAATACCGCCGCCGCAAACACCAGCGTGCAGCTTATCACTTCCCGCCACGTCGCTTTGTAGCAGCTCAACATCGTCACAAACAATACCAGCGTCGCAAACGCGCATGGATTGATGCCATCCAGCAACCCCGCTGACAAAATCACTCCCAGGCTGAACGTGCGATACCGCTTAACCACAGCGTCTTCCGGCGCAGCATTTGCCGGCGCAGCGCCTTCCTCTGCCGCACAGCCCGGCTCCCATAATCCCACCCCGCCCGCCGCCCGCCCCGCACGCACCAGCTCCCCCAATCGCTCCGTTATCGCCCCCACCCCATACAAATAATTCGTCCCTACATACACGGCCACCGGCTGGTTTTCCCTCACACCTAGCGCCTGTTCCAATTGCACCATTAAGAGATAATTGGAGGGAACGCTGAAGTCATAATTGTGTATCACTAGCGCCGTGCCATGCTCTTCAGACAGCCGTTCTAATACCAGTTTGACGCGGCGGCATTCGTCGCAATCAGTATGAAAAAAACGCGCATGCACGACACCATCCGCCGGTGCAGGCCGCGCGCCACATACGGTCACCACGGCACATGCCAGCACAGTTATAATCGCCGTCAACTTCATTGATTGGGGGGGTAATGCGGCCCTTGCCGCGGGTCATAATCGTCAAAATCCTGCACGCTGCGGCAATTGCAGGTGCAACAATTCCGCGGCAGCGCCGGCGCAATCCCCCACGCACAATAATGATCGCCATCGCTGTCGTTGCAGTCCGTGTTGATCTGCCGCCGCCCCCACATGTAGGGCGTCGTCAACACCACCACGGGCGCAAACGCCGCCGCGTCGCATGACAATCGCATATAGCCCTCTTCTCCCCATTCTGTGCCATAGCTATTGCGCACCACCCACACCGGCGCATCGCGGTACGCATTCGTCTCCCATCCCACTACCACCATCATATGCTGCCACTCCGGCACGCCCGCCGGCACCACGCCATAGCGCACCAGCAGCCGCCGCAGTTCGTCGTTGCTGATGTTGTTCGTCACGTAGCCCCCCGCACTCCGCACAGCGTGCTGCTTCCACTCGGCACATTTGGTCACTTGGCCGCACGGCGCCGCCGCGCGCACCACACAGTCAGTTGTTACTAACCCTGTCTCATAGCAGTACTCTACAGCGCGCGCAAGATCAAACCCCGCCGGCGTGTATGCCCCGCTGCACGACAGCATGTCTTCTTCCGCCAGTGTCACATCTAGATGCTTATTGTAGAAAATATTCACATTGCATTCCAGCGCCCCCGCCAGCGCAAACACCGCGCTCGTGTCGCGCACACCTTGGTCTTTCACCGGCGTCAACAACCGGTAGCCATGCCGCAACTGCCAGTTCATGCGCGGCGGCCATGCCGGCGGGCGCCTCAGTGGTTCGCGTGGCGGGTTCGTGCGCAGCGTGAACAGCCCGCCGCAGTAATACTCGAAGCCTTGCAAGTTGGGCAGCAATCCGCTCTGCGCAGCGCCGCTGTACAAGAGGCGCTTCTCTTCATACCGCAACCGGCCTTGCGGCGTCGCACCTGCCTGCCATGTCATCGCATGTTTGTTCAACAGCGCAATTTTCCCCGCCTGCTGCGCCGCCAGCCGGCCATCATCGCGCCCGCGTGCCGGCGCCGTCACCCAGTGCACGCCTTTCAGCCGCACCCGCGCCTGCTCCACCTGCACTATCAGCCCCGCCGGCCTGATCCCCGGCAACGCATACGTCTCCTCGCAGTGCCGCACAAATGCATGTGTGCCTGTGCCATGCAACGCACTGTAACTTTCCAACGCAAGATACACCTGCCCGGTCTGGTCTACTACAACAACACGCACGAGACTGGCCTCGCCCAAGAGCTCAATCTCCGCATCTAGCGCGCATCCGTAGACTTTCTTCGCCCCGCGCACGCGCAGCACTGTTGTCGTGTCCAATGCCCGCTCAATACGTTCCGCGCGCTCACGCGCCGTGCTGTCTGCCGGCAGATGAAACGCTGCATCGCCCGCCATGCCCGCCGCCGGCAACTCTTCATTTGAATCGCCACGCTGCGCTTCCACCCGGCGGTCTGCGTCATGCTGCGTTGCTGGCGGCGTGCTGGCCGAAGGCGCCTCGTTCGGCGCTTCCGGCGGCGCACTCCCCGGCCGGAATTCCGCCTGCGCGCTCCACACCACCACCGGCTGCTCCGGGTCGTCCGTCGTCATCACATACCCGAACGTGCGCAGCGTTGGGTAGATCGTCAGCGTTTGTTTGGTGCGCATAATGATCTGCCCCGTAGCACCTGGCGCCAGTGTCTCCGGCGCCGTGCTTAACGTCGTGCACGTGCACGTACTGCGCGCGTTGGCAAGCCGCAGCGGCGCCGTCCCCGCATTCCGAAACCGGCTGGTCACAATCAGCTCCGGAAACCCGTAGTATGGACCCCACATTGTGTTCGTGGGCGGCAGCCACTCAAACCGCGGCCCCGCCCACACCACGCCCGCTCCCGCCACTGCCCACAACCACGCCAGTACGCCTGCCTTACTCACGCGGTTTCACCATCTTGCTCGCCTCCTGCACGATCGCCGCCACGTCCGGCAACACTTCTTCCGGAATCATAATCGTGCTGCGAAACCGCCCGTCCTTCTCTGATATCTTCAGAAACTTCCCACGGTCGTTTTCTTTCAAATCCAAATAAAACAATTTTTGGTTTGCCACGACCTTCTGCGACATCAGCACCGTTTCATTGCGATCATCATAGTTGTTCTGTTCATTTCCGTTCATCTTCGTTCTCCCAGACTATGTTAGACTTACCACCTTTTATTATACCCTGCTGGCGCCAATCTGTCAATACTTCCCCAAATCCTAGATCCGCCGACTAGCGACATACGCATGGAGGGGCAATGGCCTCGTTGCCCTTGTGTCCCGCAGGCATACGGCCGCCGTGGCCAGCGGCCCTCCCTAGCCGCCGGATCCAGGCAAATACAGCAACTAGTGACATAGGACTGGAGGGGCAGCGGCTCCGCTGCCCTTGTACCCCGTGCGCACAAGGCTGCCAAGGCCCGCGTCCCCCTTTAGTTGCCGCATCCAGAACTTCCCTCAGTTGCGCTCCTATACCGCTTTTGATATACTGTTGTTATGAAGACAAGGAACGCTCACCGCAGATGCGTGCGCGCTGCGCAGCCAAACATAGAATTTCTGCCTGAATCAGGCCACTTCTTCAATTTCGATTTCGCCGTCAGACGCATGGACGATCAAGACGCCACCCCGCCCCACACCCATTCCTTTGATGAAGTCGTCATCATCACCGGCGGCTCGGGCGTACATGTGATTGACAACCAGGAATATCCCCTCATCCGCGGCGATGCCTTTGTCATCCGTGGCCAGCACGTCCACCTGTTTCGCAACGTGGAAGGCTTGCGGCTGGTCAATCTGTTGATTAAACGCGCCCGCTTCTCCGCCCTTGAACAGGAATGCCGCGACCTCCCAGGCTTCCACGCCCTCTTCGTGCTCGAACCCCATGCCCGCCAGTCGCACCGCTTTCAAGCCAAGTTGCACCTCGCGCCCAATCAGCTTAATCACCTCATGCATCTCGTCGAGCTGCTCGACAACGAGCTGAAGACGAATCAGTCCGGCGCCGCTCATGTCGTCGAAGCGCTAGTCAAAATTATCATTGTCACCATATGCCGCTACTACAGTACTACTGACAGCGGCGACTGTAATGCCTTGGTGCGCGTCAGCAAGGTGATCCGCCATCTCGAAGACCACTATGCCGATGCACATTCGCTCGCAGCCTTGGCGCGCCTGGCCGGCATGAGCTCGCGCTCCTTCCGGCGTGCCTTCAAAACCGCCACCGGGTGCTCCCCCGGCGCCTATCTTCTGCGCTTGCGCATTGAGCGTGCCGCTCAGTTGCTCGCCTTGCCCGATGCCAACGTGACCAACGCCGCGCTCGACGTCGGGTTTGACAATAGCAGTTACTTCGCCCAGCAATTCCGCAAGGTGATGAATATGACGCCCCGCGCTTACATCGCGCGCCAGCGTGCCTTGCAGCCATAACTGCTATCATGAACTCTTTTTCGCCTGTACACGGCCAGCTCGCAGAATTACTGCGCGTGCGCGCAGCCTCTCACCCCGAGTGCGCATTTATCTGTTCACGTGCTGGCATCCTTTCTTTCTCACAATGCGATGCCGCGGTCTCAGCCCTTGCCGCGCAGCTGCGCGCCGCAGGGTGCCAGCCCCGCTCCTTCATCGGTCTGTGGTGCCCTAACCGCCCTGAGTTTGTGATTGCTTATTTCGCCATCCTGCGCGCCGGCTGCATCGTGGTGCCTCTCAACCCCAAACTCGCACCCGCGGAACTATTGTACCTCCTCGCCGATGCGCATATCAGCCATGTCCTCCATCCGCCGGATGTGCCCTTCGCCCTGGCCTGCCCGCCTGCGTTCGTCTTTGATCACCACGCATGCACCATCACCTGCAGCACGGTGGACGCTGCCTTGCGCGGTGTGCCGCCGGCATTCCCGCCGTCACTCGATAACATCGCCGTGTGCATCTACACCTCCGGCACCACCGGCCGCCCAAAAGGCGCGCTCCTTTCTCATGCTGCGCTGGCCGCCAATGCCCGCATGTGCGCCGCCGGTTTGCGCTCGCGCGAAAACGCCGAGTGCTTCGTGGCCGTGCTGCCGCTGTTTCATGCCTTCGCCGCGTCCGCTTGTATGCTGCACGCCATTGTCACTGGTGCGCGTCTCTTGCTGGCCGAGCACTTCCAGCCGCTAGAACTGCTGCGCCTCATGGCACAGCATCATGCCACCGTCTTCATGGGCGTGCCGGCCATGTACGCTGTGTTGGCCAGTATCGAACAGCCTCCGCACATCCCCTCGTGGCGCTTGTGTATTTCTGGCGGCGCGCCGCTTCCACTCACGGTCTACGATCAGTTTCTTGCGCGCTACCACATGCCCATTCACGAAGGCGATGGACCCACCGAATGCGGTCCTGCCACCTCGATCAACCCTGTTGGCGGAACGGTAAAGCCCGGCACAATCGGCCTGCCGCTTCACGGTGTTGACATGCGCATCGTGGACGAAAACATGCGCGCACTCCCGCACGGCCGGATCGGTGAAATCATCGTGCGCAGCCCTTCAAATTTTTCCGCGTATCTCAATCAGCCCGAAGAAACTGCCCGCACCATCGTGGACGGCTGGGTGCGCACCGGTGATCTCGGCATCTGCGACGCCGATGGCTATTTTTCCATCGTTGACCGGAAAAAAGACATGCTGATCGTCGCGGGCCTCAATGTCTATCCGCGCGAAGTCGAGGAATACATTCGCCAACATCCCGCCGTCGCTGACATCGCCGTGATCGGCTTGGATGATGACATACGTGGTGAAATGCCTGTCGCCTGCGTCGTGCTGCGGCCACACGCCTCTCTTACTTTGCGTGAACTGCGTGCCTTCCTGCGCCCACGCATCGCTGCCTACAAACTTCCCCGCCGCCTGGTCATTCTGGATGCCTTGCCGCGCAACGCTACCGGTAAAGTGCTTAAAACCGCTCTCCGCGCCCAGCTCGCCAATTCTGCTCACCCTCCGCAATAAATCTGCGTGCTTCCCCCGCTCCTCTACGCCTTGCTTGCTCTTATCGCCGGTATGCTCTGGTGCCCCTTCGCATCGTTGGAGGCTGCACGGCCAACTATGATTTTCGTCGCTCTAGCATGGCTGATGACGTTGCTGGCTTGCCTTGTGCTAGCGTGCCGCCACAACTTCTTTGAGCACGCGTTGCACGGCGTGATGATGGCCGGCGCTCTCGGCCTCGGCATGCTCCTCGGTGCGCCACGTTTGCCTGTCACTACACATCCCGCGCGCGCCACGGCCTATGTCGAAGCCGCGCTGCTTGAACCTGCCGAGTGGCGCATCAGCACGTTCGGCGAGTTCGGCACGCACACGTACAGCGCCACGTTCCTCGCACAAACCGCGCGCCTGCATTGGCGCGGCCATGCGCGCACCGCGCTCACCGAACGCATTCGCTGCACGCTCGTCACTGCCCAGCCCGTGCCCTTGCAGCGCGGCGATGTCTTCGCCGTCACCGGCGTGTGGTCGCGCTTGCCTCGCGCCACCAATCCCGGCCAGTTTGATATGGCTGCATATTTTGCGCGGCACGGCGTTGCCTATCGTTTCACCGCGCGGCGCGGTGCCCTGCGCTGGTGCACGCCGCCGCTCTCCCCGCGCCTGCGTGCATGGCGTGCACTTGACCGCCTGCGCGCCGCCGCCCGCACCGCTCTCGCCGGGCCGCCTTCCCTGCGCAACGAAGCCATCGTCCTGCGCGGCATGCTCCTCGGTGTTCGTGAAGGCATTCCCGAAGACATCGCCGAATCCCTCCAGCGCACCAGCACGCTGCACATTATCGCCATCTCCGGCCTCCACATCGGCATTCTGTGCGGCTTGTGGTGGGCGCTGGTGTGGCTCGCCGGCATCCCCGGCCGCTGGCGCGGTGCGCTGATGCTCCCCGTCCTGTGGCTCTACGCCCTGATGGTTGGCCTGCGCAGCTCCGTCGTGCGCGCAACACTCATGTTCACCGGTCTTGCGCTGGCCCCGCTGGCCGCGCGCCCGCACCGCGCCGTCTATACCCTGGCCGCCGTGGCCTTGGTATATCTCCTGATCTGCCCGCAACAGGCCGGCGCGCCCGGCACCTTGCTCACCTTTCTCTCCGTCGCGGCCTTGGTCGCATTTACGCCTGTCATTGACGCGGCACTGGCGCGCGCACGCTGGCTGCAGCCGCCACCATCTTACGACCGCGAACACCGTCTGCGCCGCTTCCTGAACGCCGTCGCCCGCTACCTCGTTCAGGTCACAGTCGCAACTGTCTCGATTTGGGCCGTCACATGGCCGTTGACACTCACCCGCTCCAACCTCGTCACGCCGTCCGCATGGCTGGCCAACTTGCTCGTCATCCCAGTCATCAGCGCCGTGCTGGCCGGCGGGTTTGCCGCCTTGTTGCTTGCCGCCGTCTGGCCGCTGGCCTCCTCTCTCATCCTCAGTCTCACTCTCTGGCTGCTGCGCGGCTTGCTTTGGTCTGTGGATGTGCTTGGCACGCTGCCCGGCAGCTATTTTGCTCTGCGCACCTTGACGCCGCAGGCCATGTTATGCTACTATGCTAGCATCAGTTTGGCATGGTATTGGCTGTACCTGTATGGTTCCGCCGCCGTGCGCGTGCCGCTGCGCCGCCGCCTCGTGGGCGCTAGCGCGCTGTTGGCCGCAGTGCTCTTTTTCAACTGTGTGGATATGCGTGGCGCTCATCCCGGTGAGTGTACTCTCACGGCTCTTGATGTCGGCCTCGGCGATGCCTTTGTCGTGCGCAGCCCTCAAGGCCACACCCTGCTCCTCGATTGTGGTACGCGCTTCGGCCAATCGTCCATGGGGTCCCAAGTAGTTGTCCCGTACCTCCGAGCCATGGGCATCAACCGCCTCGACGCCGTGATCATTTCGCATTTTGACCGCGACCATGCCGGCGGCCTCCCGGAAGTCCTCGAAAGCCTGCGCGTGCGTG
>Ga0308414_1000060_pt1 | contig 58317 bp, 52 predicted proteins | sample HotsprSampleOS50_FD_205667 | JGI IMG/M metagenome (GOLD analysis project Ga0308414, IMG submission 205667) | Hot spring phototrophic mat microbial communities from Octopus Spring, Yellowstone National Park, Wyoming, United States - 20090730_OS50 ... | reverse complement strand
CTGTTTATCTGTAAACTCATACTTTAACTGCTCAACTTTTTTAGTTAATTCTTTCATCCCTGCAACCTATTATTTTTATTAAAATTACAAAAAATCAAATTTTTCTAATGCATATTTCGGGTTTATTCTTCTTTTTCCTGTGATCAAGGTATTTCACCGTTACCAGAGCAACCTGAAATTTCTGGATTTGAAGGAACAATTTCTTTTGTAAGTCCCTGGCCTGATAGTATAAGAAGAACGCATCTTGTAATTTTTAAAAATCCATTACTTCAGCCATCAGATTTTGTTCTTACTAATATAAAGTATATAAGTAATGAAATTCCTTTTGGTGTACAATCGCATCGTTTTAGTTCTCTTGATACTGCATTAATTCCTCCATTACCAGGTCCTTTTGAACCGGGTGATTATGCTTATGTTGCAGTAGCTCATCAAACCACAGAGGAAATTTCCCTTGCAAGAAAGGATTGGTTTGTTTCAGGTATCTATTATGCCAATAATGATACAACGAAACCTGGAATTTTAAAGATTCAAGAAAATAAAGTTACACGAAATGTAAACATAAAAGTTGATTTTAATAGACTTCCAACACAACCACCAGGTGGATAAACTTATGATTAGACTAATCACTATAATAATTACTTTTTATTCATTACAATTCTATTCTCAATCTTATGAAATATCTGGCAGGGTTACTGATATGGAGTTCAACCCTATCCCTGGAGTTAATATTATAGTTCTAAATACTTCTTATGGAGATGCAACAGATGATAAAGGAAATTATCATTTAAAGAATATTTCTCCGGGAAATTACGAATTAGAATTTTCAGCGATAGGTTTTGCAAAGAAAAAAATTAAAACAAACATTACAAATAAGTCAATAAAATTAAACGTAATTTTATTCCCTGAACCAATAAAAACTGATGAGGTTATTGTAACCGCTGGTAAATATGAGCAAAAGAAATCTGAACTTCCGGTAAGCACTGAAATACTATATGGCTCAACTTTGACCGAAAGAAATTTTAGAAATCTTGAAAATGCAATGAGAACTATTCCAGGTGTAGTAATGACGGAAGATCAAATAAGCATTAGAGGTTCGAGTGGTTATAGCAGAGGTGCCGGAGCGAGAGCACTTGTTACAATTGATGGTTTGCCATTTTATACCGGAGATACTGGAGAAATTGTTTGGGAAATGATCCCAACAACAGAAATACAAAGAGTGGAAATAATAAAAGGTGCTGCAAGTTCTTTATACGGTTCATCAGCGATTGGAGGGGTAATTAATGCCATAACCAGAAATATTTCAAAATTCCCACGTACTATGGTAAATGCTTTTTATGGATTTTACGATAAACCTTATTTTAAGGAGTGGGATTGGTCTGGTGAAATGAGACCCTTTAATGGAATTACTTTATCACATTCAAATACTTTTGGAGATTTTGGCTTCAATTTGTCTTTAACCAGATTAGAAGATTTAAGCTACAGAAAAGATGATTTCTCTAAAAAATATATTGGTTTTCTTAAGTTAGAATATAAAGTAAATCAGTCTTCTGATATTTCATTTTTAGTTAATACATTTAATAAAAAGGCTGGAAGCTTTCTTTATTGGAAAGATTCAAGAAATGTTTTGATTAACTCGGAACTTGTTACAACAAATAGGATTGAAACCAACAGATATTTAATTGGAATGAATTATAAAAATCTTATAAGTGAAAAGTCTGTTTTGTTTGTTAAAGGAAGTTATTATAGAAATAATTTCGCCGACAATGGAATTCCAGCAAATATCTCAACATCACATTTATACAGAGTGGAAACTCAACTAACCTCAAGTCTTAACGAAAGAATTGTACTTACTTCAGGAGCAGAAGTAATTCCTTCAAAAGTTAAATCAAGCCTTTTTGGAAATCCCGACGCAATTTTAGCGGGATTATATTTAGTTACAGACATAAATTTTGATTTCCCTTTAATTATCTCAGTTGGTTTAAGATATGATTATGGTAAGCTTGATTCACTTGAATCTTCAGGCTCGCTTTCTCCTAAAGTTGGAATTAACTATAAACTTTATGATAATTTAATTCTAAGATCTTCTATTGGAACGGGATTTCGCAATCCATCACTTGCAGAAGCATTTACATCAACTACCACAAGTGGATTTACAGTTAAACCAAATCCAAAAATAAAACCTGAAAGAAATATTACTGTTGAATTTGGAGCAAATTACTCTTATCAATCATTATTTGAAATTGATTTAGCTGTTTTTCAAAATGAATATTATAAAATGATTGAAGCAAGTGTTGATCCTTTTGACGGGAAAATTTTCTTTGATAATCTACTACGTGCAAGAATTCAGGGATTTGAAGCAAGTGTTGCTCTCAACATAATTCCGGGTATTTTAAAAGCTTATTCAGGTTATGTTTATCTTAACTCAAAAGACGTAGATAAAGAGAAAACTCTCAAATACAGACCAAAACATAGTTTTACAGGTGGAATAGAATTTAAGAATTGGCATTTAGGTTTAGGTTTATATTTCCGGTATCACAGCAGAGTTGATGAAATTGATAATGAACTAATTGATTTAGGAATTGTCCGGGATGGAAATCTTCGAGTTCCTGTATATCAAACTGATGTTAATTTAAGTTATGATTTAATTGCCTTAAATCTACCAATAGCTTTATATTTTAATGTGAATAATCTTTTTAATTACAATTATGTAGAGTTAGTCGGAAACTTAAGACCTATTAGAAATTTTTCACTTGGATTTAATTTGATTTTGTGAAATGAAATTAGGGATTAGTAAAAATTTACTCTTATAAGTAAACAAATAAATAAAATAACAATCACTCTGTAAATACAACATATATGCTATTTAAAAATAATTCAGAACCTAATTCATTAGAATTATTAGAACGTAATCAGGTTGATGAAAACCTAAAATGGAACTTGAAAGACATTTATCAATCTGATGAACTTTGGGAAGAAGACTTTAACTGGATTAAAAGTAATTATAATGGTTACAACAAGTTTAAGGGTAAATTAAAATCTTCTCCTTCTAATTTGTTTGAGTGCTTAAAATTTGATGAATCAATAGGTATAAAGCTTGAAAGACTATCTTTATATGCTATGCTTTCAAAAGATAGTGACTCCAGAGTTCAATCTTATATATCAATGGATAACAGAATTAAATCACTTTCTTCTTTGGTTTTATCAGAGTCCTCATTTATTAAACCCGAAATCTTAGAAATAGAAAAGACCCAAATTGATAAATGGATAATAGAAAATGAAGAGCTAAAAATATATGCTCATTATTTCGATGATATTTTCAGATCAAAAGAACATACTCACGATTCAAAAACAGAATCCATTCTCGCCCTTACAAATGAAATTGCACAAGTTCCTTATAATACTTTTACGATTTTAACTAATGCAGATTTAAAGTTTCCCAAAATAAATGATGAAAATGGAAATGATTATCAACTCTCACACGGAAGATTTTATTCTGCTTTGTATGAAAAAAACAGGGAATTCAGAGAAAATGCGTATAAAGGATATATGTCTGTCTTTAAAGAATACTCTAACTCTTTGAACACAACTTTAAATGGAAATCTTAAAGCGAATATTTTCTATGCTAAGGTTAGAAACTTCAACTCTGCATTGGAAGCAGCTTTATTTAGGGATAATATTCCAGTTAATATTTACAAAAACCTGATTGAATCTGCTGGAAATAATTTACAACCGATGCATAGATGGGCAGACTTAAAGAGAGCAATACTTCGATTAAAAAAATTAAATCCTTTTGATACTTATGTAACTCTGTTTGATATTAACTCTGAGAGAAAATATTCCTACGAGGAAGCAAAAATTTTATTGAATAATTCTTTACGTGTACTTGGCTATGATTATGTAAATATTCTTAATAAAGCATTTAATGAAAGATGGATTGATGTTATGGAAACAAAAGGAAAAAGAAGTGGAGCTTATTCTTCCGGAACGACATTCGGTGTTCATCCTTATGTGCTCTTAAACTGGAATTATCAATTAAATGATGTATTTACTTTTGCTCACGAGATGGGACATAATCTTCATTCATACTATACAGGAGTTTCACAACCATATATTTATGCTAACTATTCAATATTTCTCGCTGAAGTTGCTTCAACAGTAAATGAAGGATTACTACTTGATTATCTTCTGAATAATTCAAATTCAATTGACGAAAAAATATTTTTGATTGAAAAATATCTAAATAACATTACGACAACTTTTTATCGGCAAATTATGTTCGCTGAATTTGAAATGATAATTTATGAACGAACTGAAAAAGGTGAGTACCTGACAAGAGAACATTTATGCAAGATTTATTCATCACTTTATAAAAAATATTGGGGCGAAGCTATGGATGTAATAGAAGAAGAGACTTATACTTGGGCAAGAGTTCCTCATTTTTATTATAATTTCTATGTATTTCAATACGCAACTGGTTTTGCTGCTTCAGAAATAATATTAAATAAAATAAACCAAGAAGGTGAAACAGCAGTAGAAAAATATCTTAAATTTTTGAAGGCTGGTTCACACAAATATCCCTTAGAAGTTCTCTACGAAACTGGAGTGGATATGAATTCTCTTCAACCAATTGAAGCAGTTGTTAATAAAATGGAACAATTACTTGATCAACTTGAAAATTTAATTAATCAAAAGGAACACAATGAAAGTTTACACTAAAAATGAACTAAACGAATTTCATCAATCATTAACGTATGATGATATTAGTTTAATCCCAACTCAAATATCCCGAATCAAATCAAGAACTGAAGCAACAACTAATACTGATTTTTTAGGACTAAAGTTAAAATTACCAGTACTTTCAAGTCCGATGGACACAGTAACAGGCTTGGAAATGACAGAAGCCCTGACAAAACTTGGTTGCTTAGGAATCTTAAATCGTTTTGATTCATCACTTGATACAGTGCTTAATAAAAAAAATCATAAATATGTAAAAGCAGTTTCAATAGGATTAAACACTGCTTTTAATGTTGTTGAAAAACTTGTGGAAAAGAAAATGATAATCTGCATTGACACTGCAAATGCCAATAACAAAGAAGTTCTTAAGAAATGTGAAGCAATAAAAAAGAAATTTGATACAAAAATTATTATCGGAAATATTGCTCACGGTGATACTTTACAGGATTTAGAAAATGCCGGAGCGGACGCAGTCAGAGTTGGAATCGGAAGTGGAAGTGTTTGCACAACTTCCATTCAAACGGGAATTGGAATTGGGCAAGTGTCATCTATATTAAATGTGTTTTTTAATAGGGAACAGAAAAAACTTAAAATTAAAATCATTGCAGATGGAGGAATTAAAAGCCCAGGAGATGTGGCTAAAGCTATCGCACTTGGTGCAGACATAGTTATGTTAGGAAGAATGCTTTCCGGAACTAAAGAAACACCCGGAGAAATTATAAAATATAAAGGGCAGCTTTGGAAAAAATATCGTGGCTCTGCTTCTTTTGGTGTAAAGATGAGAAATGAGTTTATCGAAGGTGAGGAAACAATGGTTGCTTATAAAGGAACTGTTGAGAATGTTATTAACGCAATCTCTGACGGTTTAAGAAGTTCTATGAGTTATATGAACTGTTTTAATATAAATGAATTGAAAAAAGTAGAAACTTTTGCAGTATTAAGTAATAGCTCTTATTTAGAAAGGTTACCTAAAATTTAACAATTAAATTAAAGGAGGTCCAATGCGTTACATAACATTCATTTTCACAGTAATGATTTTCACAAACATCTTAAATGCTCAGAACGATCAAATGAATATTAATGAGCAGATGAAAATTTGGATGGAATATTCAACTCCCGGAAAAGTACATATTGATTTTGTTAAATATGCAGGTGATTGGAAAGTAGTTACTAAAATTTGGCAAGCTCCTGATGCAGAACCTGTGATATCTGAAGGAACGGCTAATATGAAAATGTTATTAGGCGGCAGATATATTAAAACAGCATACAATGCTAATTATATGGGAATGCCCTTTGAAGGAATTGCAGTAGATGCTTATGATAACTTTAAAAAACAATATATCAGTATTTGGATGGATAACTTTGGTACTGGTATTTCAATTATGTACGGCAAAAGCGATGATGATGGAAAAACTGTTTTCTATGAAGGAATGATGTTTGACCCAATGCAAAATAAAGATGTAAAAGTAAAATCAGTTGTCAACTATTTAAATGAAAATGAAATTCTAATGGAAATGTACGGATATTATAATGATATTGAGTTCAAAACTATGGAGATGACATATAAAAGATAATTTAACTTATTTTCGTTGAGTAATCTTAAAGAAAAATTAGAATTTCATTATAAGTCTTTCAATAAATCAAATATTGATTTTGATCCAATTCTATTTCCAAAAAAATTCTCGGATTATTATGATATTGAGACTATGGCTTTTATTGCTTCCATATTTTCTTATGGAAAAATAGAGCAAATACTTTCAAGTCTTGGAAGTTTTCTTTGTTTAGCCGAAAATCAACCATACGATTTTATACTCAATTATGATAAAAAGGTTAGAATAAATTTTAATCATAGATTTTACAAAAGTTCTGATATACATAACTTATTCTTGGTATTACAATTTGTTTTAAGCAAACATAGAACAATAAAAAATTTATTCTTATCAGGATATTCTGAAAGACATCCAAACATTAAACAAGCATTGTCAGCTTTTTCGAAAACAATACTTAATACTTATGAAAATAAATTCATGAATTTAAATCACGCTGTAAAATTTATGTTTCCTATTCCCGAAAAGGGGAGTGCCTGTAAGAGAATGAATCTGTTTCTGAGGTGGATGGTTAGAAAAGATAACATAGATTTTGGATTATGGTCTGAAATACCCAGAAATAAGTTGATAATTCCAGTTGATACTCATATAGCAAAAATCAGCAAAGAATTAAAACTAACTAATAAAAAAAATGTTAGTTGGAAAATGGCAGAAGAGATTACAGAGTATCTTAAAAAATTTGACCCTATAGATCCAGTAAAATATGATTTTGCATTGTGCCATATTGGAATTAGAAAGCTAAAATTTTAGAAAATAAAACATAGAAAAATTCAAAATATTTCTTTCAAATTCACCTTTAGTAATTAAATTTGCACATAAAATTTTTCAATTCTAACAATTAATTAAGATATCTTCCACTTATAGGAGAATCATTATGTCAGAACAAAAACGTTTCGTTCCTTTCGTCTCATCGGAGACAAATATGGCAGAGTTCACAGTAAGAGCATTATTAATAGGATTAGTAATGTCTGTAGTCTTAGGAGCTGCAAATGCTTATTTAGGACTGAAAGCCGGTATGACCATAGCAGCAACTTATCCTGCAGCTGTTATTGGTATGGCAATATTGAGACTTTTAAAGGGCTCTATACTTGAAGAAAACTTTGCGAGAACAGTTGGTTCAATCGGTGAATCCATTGCTGCAGGAGCAATTTTTACTTTACCTGCTTTTTATATAGCAGGAATCTGGGTTCCATTTTATACAACAACAAATTATTTTATCTCTGTTGCAATTATGGTTGCAGGCGGAGTTTTAGGAATAATGTTCGTTGCAATGCTTCGTCGAGTTTTAGTTGAAGACGCTGAACTTCCATTTCCAGAATCAGTGGCTGCAGCTGAAATTCATAAAGCAGGACAGAGAGGTGGTTCAAGCTCCAAATTTTTATTTACGGCTATGGGAGTTGGTGCTTTAATTAAAGCTTTTGGTGTGTTGAAATTATATGCTACAAGTTTCAAACATATTTTTACTATTGGACAAGGTAAACTTCTTTTTATCTCTCCTGATGTTAAACCTGCTTATATGGGCGTTGGTTACATAATCGGTCCTAAATTAGCAGCTTTAAATTTCAGTGGTGGTCTTATAGCTTGGGGTCTTTTAACTCCTATCATTGCTTATTTCAAATTCCAAAATGTAGAGTTACCCGTTGATTTTAATTGGTTAGATGCATTAACTCAAGTTTGGAAAGATTTTGTTCGCCCTATTGCTATCGGTGGTATGTTAGTAGGTGCAGGTTTTACTTTATTCAGAATGAGAAAAAGTTTAGGTACGGGAATATCACGTTCGGTTAAAGATGTAAAAAAGGCTGCCAGTGGAGTTCAAACCACTGATAGAATTGAAAAAGATATAAACATTAAGACAGTTGCTTTAATAATTTTGGTAACAACAGTAGGAATATTTTTCATTTATAACTACTTCGCACAAAATGTATTAGCAGCATTAGTTGCAACAGTAGTTTTAGTTATTGCTGGATTTTTCTTCTCAGCTGTTTCAGGTTATCTTGTCGGTATTATTGGTTCAAGCAATAACCCTGTAAGTGGTTTAACTATTTCTACTTTAGTAATCGCTGCAGTATTGATGGTTGCTTTAGGTATGAAAGGCACCGAAGGAGTTGCAGCTGTTATTGGTGTGGCTGCAGTAATTTGTGTTGCTGCTGCAGTTGCTGGCGAAATGTTCCAGGATTTAAAAGCAGGACATCTTCTTGGTGGTACTCCTTGGAAAATGCAAACCGGTAATATTATCGGTGCTATTGTCTCATCGTTAGTTATGTTTCTTCCATTATTAGTTCTACATGAAGGTGATATTAAAATGGGCGGAACCGGTTTTGGAGGTGAAAATATTCCTGCTCCTCAAGCTTCTTTAATGGCTATTTTATCTAAAGGAATTGTTGCTGGCGAAATGCAATGGATTTTAATTATCGTTGGTATGTTGATGGGATTTGGATTTATATTGATGAATGTTAAAAGTCCTATGTTAGTCAGTGTTGGAATGTATTTACCATTAGGAACAACTTTCGCAATTTTTGTCGGCGGCTTGATAAAAGGTTTAGTTGATAAAATTGCTGAAAAACGTGCATTTAATGATGCTCAAAAAGCAAGAGTTGAAAATACTGGAATTCTCTTAGCTGCTGGTATGATAGCTGGTGAAGCATTAATTGGATTACTGTTTGCTGGATTTGCTTTCTATGACTTTAAATTATTCGCATTCTTCGATTCACCTGGATTTATCATCAGTATCTTGGTATTCATCTTCATTGGTTGGTATTTCACAAAAATACCTATCAATAATGCTGGTAAACCAGATGAACCTGCTCCACCACAAGTATCAATGTAATTATTATAAAAATCACCCTTTGTTTGAGCAAAGGGTGATTATTTTTATTTATTCGAATTAAAGGATTAACGTGTTATTTTCTTTTTTGAAACGAAGGAAATTCTTAAAGTCAGCAAACACTTTAGAACTTCATCCAATGAAATGCTATTCTGATTTAGTTGATGATGAAGGCATTGTTAGTGTGTTGATTCCAAAAATTAAGAATGAAACTTTGAGGAATTTTGCTTCAAGATATGTTAAAAATATGTTTATGAAAGTAAAACTTGACAAATATGGTTCAGAGGTCTGGAAAAAAATTGATGGTGAAAAAAACGTTGATTTAATTATTCAGGAAATAAAAAATCATCTTTCAGACCAATTAGTAGATGCAGAAAACAGAATAATAAATTTTATCTTTATATTATATCAACAAGATTTTATTACATTCAAAGAAATTAAAAATATTTAGGAGAAATTATGGGAAACATTTTAGGTCATTTAGAACCAAAATTAGTTTGGCATCACTTTGAGGAATTTTGTAAATATCCTCGACCATCAAAAAAAGAAGAAAAGATTGCTGCTTATGTTGTTTCAGTTGCAGAAAGACTAAATCTAAAGTGGGAAAAAGATAAGTTTGGAAATATTTTGATTAAAAAACCTGCAACTCCCGGTTATGAAGACAGAAAAACTGTTACTCTTCAATCACACATTGATATGGTTTGTGAAAAGAACAGAGATGTTGAACACGATTTTGATAATGATCCAATTCAACCATATATTGACGGCGAGTGGGTAAAAGCTAAAGGAACAACTTTAGGAGCAGACAATGGAATTGGTGCTGCTGCCGCTCTGGCTGTATTAGAATCTACTGATTTACAACACGGACCAATTGAAGCTCTTTTTACTTTAGATGAAGAAACAGGTTTAACAGGTGCCTCAAATCTGAAAAAGAATTGGTTAAAAGGTGATATCCTTATAAATATGGACTCTGAAGAGTTAATGTCTTTATACATTGGTTGTTCTGGTGGAAAAAACACTGTGGCTACCTTTAAATTCAAACAAGAAAAGACTCCGAATAATTATGTTGCTTATGAAGCAAAAGTTGAAGGACTTAAAGGTGGACACTCCGGATTAGAGATTCACGTTGGTTTAGGAAATGCTTTGAAAATTTTATCAAGATTATTATGGTCATACTTAAAAGAAGGTAACTTACTCCTTGCAAAAATGGAAGGTGGAAATAAACACAATGCTATTCCACGTGAAGCTTTTGCAGATGTTTTAGTTCCTAAAAAAGATGAAAAGAAGTTCAAAAAATTTGTCGCTAATTTTAATAAAATAGTCAAAGATGAGTTTGCTACTGTTGATCCGGGTTTAAATGTATCTGTTTCTAAAATTAAAAGCCCGGATAAAGTTGTAGATCAAAAAACAACCAGTAGATTATTAAGTGCTTTATATGCTGTTCCGCACGGTGTTTTGAAAATGTCTCCTGATATTCCAGAATTAGTTGAAACTTCAAATAATCTTGCAGTTCTTAAGCAAGAAGGGAAAACATTTAAAATAACTACAAGCCAAAGAAGTTCTGTTGCTTCAGAAATTCAAGATGCTACAAATATTATTACTTCTGTATTCGAATTAGCCGGAGCAGAATTATCCTATGGTGATGGATATCCAGGTTGGAAACCAGATGTAAATTCAGAGGTTCTTGGTGTTTTCAAATCAGTTTTCAAAAGAATCTATGGAAGAGAACCAGAAGTAAAAGCTATTCACGCCGGACTTGAATGCGGTATTATCAAAGAAAAATATCCACAGATGGATATGATTTCTTTTGGTCCAACAATGTTCGGTGTCCATTCACCTGATGAAAGATTGAAGATTGATACAGTTCCTGAATTCTGGAATCAACTTGTGAATGTTCTTAAAAATATTCCAGTGAAATAATTATTATTAAATTCAAAATCCCACATTCATTTTAAATAACTTAATTTGGATGTGGGATTCTTTTTAAAGTTAAAAGTTTTTAATAATTCACCTTACGCATTTGTCATGCTGTCCTGAATGCTTTCGGGATCAGCATCTAAAGTCTTAACAAAAGAAAATTCTGATTCCGAAAGCATTCGGGACAGAATGACATTATTATAAACTTTGCGAAAGGTGAGTTAATAAATAATTTTAATTGCTTTATTAAAACTAAAATTTAAGTTGATATTCTCTCAATATTGGAAAATGATATATGCAAGAAACAATTCCTCTAAAATCTGAGCCAACTCCTTTTTACAGATGGATGGTTCTGCTTTTTGTAAGTTTAGCAATGTTTGGAAACTATTATGTTTACGACAGCATTGCTCCGGTTTTTGATTTATTATCAAAACAATTAAACTATTCTGATCAACAATTAGGTTTATTATACACGGTTTACAGCATTGCAGCAATAATAGTTTTACTAATAGGTGGATATATTATTGATAGATTCGGAACAAAAAAATCAATACTATTATTTGCTCTGATTTGTTTAGTTGCTGCAATAATCACTGCATCATCTCCAAACTTATACATTATGTTATCAGGAAGATTTTTGCTTGGTATCGGAGCAGAACCTTTGATTGTTGCAGTAACTACTGCTTTGGCAAAATGGTTTAAGGGAAGATTATTAAGTCTTGCATTCGGTTTAAATCTAACAATAGCGAGATTAGGTTCGTGGTCAGCCGATTTATCACCAGGATGGGCAAGGCCATTTTATGAAAATTGGCAAGACCCATTATTGCTCGCATCTTTGATAGCAGGAATCTCCGTTGCTGCTTCTGTACTTTACTGGGCTATGGAAAGTTCTGCAGAAAAAAAGTTTAGTCTGGATAAGTCAGAAGCTGAAAAATTTGAACTGAAAGGTTTATTAAATTTTAGTAAATCATATTGGTACATTGTTGCATTGTGCGTTGTATTTTATTCAACTGTTTTTCCATTCAGGGCTTTTGCAATTTATTATTTTCAACAGGCACATAATTTAGAAAGAGATGCAGCTGGAATTCTAAATAGTTTACTGCCATTAGCTGCTATGATTGCAACTCCGCTTTTTGGTCTCTGGGTTGATAAAATTGGAAGAAGGTCATTATTTATGATTGTTGGAACTTTTATACTGTTCCCACTCTTTTTAGTTATAACTTATTTATCGCCCGGTCCGTTAATTTTAGTTTCTATTCCATTAATTGGTTCCGGACAAATTCCATTAACCTTATTGATTGTTATGCTGCTATTAGGAATTTCTTTTTCGATGATTCCATCTGTTATGTGGCCCTCAGTCGCCTATATTGTGGAGCAAAGCAGATTAGGAACAGGATATTCACTTATGACTTTGTGCCAACAATTAGGAATGGCAGCGATACCTTGGGTTATAGGTTTAACAAATGATTTCTTTTTAGCCAGTCCCGATAATCCTCAAGGGTATGCTCCAGGTATGTGGATTTTTACAATATTAGCTTCACTTGGTCTGTTGTTCTCTTTTCTTCTTTGGAAAAATGAAACAGGACCTAATGCTCACGGATTAGAAACAATTAAAGCAAAAAAAAGTGAAAATTAAAAAATAAAGATATTATTTTATCGGTAGAGAATTTATTTTATAATTAAAAGTTATTTATATGAAAATGTTTTTAGTTTTTCTGATTATCTTTTCTGTTAAGTCATTTACACAATCTTTTGGATTTGGTTGCCTTGGATTAGTTGGTGGTTATGGCGGCTATAGCACGCAGTATTATCAACCTGGCTTACTAAAAGATTATGTGAATGAGTTTAACGCTCTTAAAACAAAACAATTAGATGACTTTGGTAAAGCTGATGGTTATAGATTTGGAGTAAATTTTTTCAGAGCTAAATTTAGTGGATTTTTTGTAACTGCTAAAGGATATTATCAACAGTTGGAAGAATCTCACGATGCTCAAAAATTTTCAAGAGGCGGTTTCGAAGATTTTAATTATGAACTTAAGTTTAAAAGCTTTGGAGTTGGTTTAGATATTGGTATTCCAATTTACAACAGATTATTATGGAAAATTTTAGATGGAGCAGTTTTAATTAATACAGTTAGAATGACAGAGACAAAGAATAATTTTATGGGAACAAATGTAAAAAAATTTAATAACGAAAAAACCGAACTTGGTTATTCAGTTGGTTCTGGTTTTGTCTTGGATATTTTGAAAAACTACATCAGTGTTGAAGGGATTGTCGGTTATAGTTTCTTTCAAATAGATAAATTGATAACGGAAGATAAAACTGACTTTAAAGATTTGTTAACTTCTAATGATAAAAATAAGCCATTTATTAAGTCAGGTGGATTTAACGCTACTGTTCAATTAAATGTAGGATTTCCACTATAATAAGGATAGTTATGAAAAAAATCACAAAACTTGATACAGCTTGTACGATTGCAATAAGAGATTGTATGGGTGTTAAGCCTGAAGAAAAAATATTAGTGATAACTGATGAGCAGAAAAGGGAAATCGGTTTAGCACTTCACAAAAATGCTATCAGATTAGGATACTATTCTCTGCTTGTTGAAATGAAATCAGGTAAAATAAATGGCGAAGAACCTCCGGCTGAAGTAGCTGAACTAATGCAAAGGTTCGATGTTGTTTTCTGTCCAACTGCAAAATCATTAACTCATACAAATGCAAGAAGAGCTGCATCTGCTAAGGGTGTTCGTGTTGCAACTTTTCCGGGAATCACAAAAGAGGTAATGATTCGCGGAATGAATGCTGATTATAAAAAAATAGCAGCGCTTTCAATCAAGCTTAAAGAAATTTTAGAGAAAGGAAAATTTGTTCGAGTAACTGCACCAGCTGGAACGGATATTTCTTTTTCAATCGAAGGAAGAACCTCTTACGCAAGTAAAGGATTATTTCACGCAAAAGGTGAGAGTGGAAATCTGCCAACTGGCGAAACTTATTTAGCTCCGGTCGAAGGAACTGCTAATGGCGTTTTTATAGTTGATGGCTCTATGGCAGGACTTGGTTTGATTAAAAATGCCAACATAAAAATAGAAGTTGAAAACGGATATGCGACAAAAATAACCGGCGGTGTATTAGCACGAAAACTTAAACAACAACTTGATGCCGTTGGAAAAGAAGCTCGTAATATTGCTGAATTCGGAATCGGGACTAACGATTCAGCTAAGTTAAGTGGAATTTTATTAGAAGATGAAAAAGTTATGGGAACAATTCATATCGCTCTTGGAAATAATGTTTCGATGGGTGGAAGTGTAAATGTTCCTATTCATCTTGATGGTGTTGTTAAAAAACCAACCGTTTGGATGGATGATAAATTATTGATGAAAGAAGGCAAGCTTTTAATTTGAGCTTTGTAATAGGCTGTCTAAAAGTATTTTTTTATCACCCGGTCTTGATTTATTGGGATCAGAGTTTTATATCTTTTCAAAAATTAAATTTCAGATTCCAATTCCGAAAGCTTTAGGTACGGAATAACAATTTTTAGACAGCCACGTTTAACTGATTTATAAAATCTAAAATAGAAAAAAAATTTTTACCAAAACTCCTTTTATTTTCAAAGCATTAAACGATATTTCTTCTTCAGAATTCCAATAAAAAAAAGTAAAATCTGAAATATTTTTTTATCTTTTATACTTCAGTGCAGTTAGAATAGTTTTAATAGTAATTGCTGAAATGATTATTACTCCACCTGTGATTGCATTTAATTTTGGAATTTCTCCATATCCGAAAAATACCCAGATTGGGTTCAATACAGGTTCAAACATAGAAATAATAGAAGCTTCAACCGCTTTTATTCTTTGGATACCGTAACTAAATAATGCATAAGGAATAGCTATTTGAAAAATTCCAAGAAATGAAACCATTGCTAAATCATTGATATTTAAAGATTGTAAATTCATTATAAAAGGAATGCAGAAAATAGTAACCAAAATATTGCCATAAAAAATTGATGCTTCACTGAATTTGCCTTCATTTTTTTTCATTCCAAGGAAAAAGGATGCGAAGGCTAACCCAGCTAATAATGCTGCAAGATTTCCATTTATATCACCAGGCGATAATTCTCCAACGAAAAATAATATCATTCCAATAAAACATACTGATATTGTAATGATGTTAATTTTTTCATACTTACTTTTGGTTAGAATAGGTTCAAAGATTAAAACATAAATTGGGGCAGTGGATTGAAGAAAAATTGCGTTTGCAGCAGTTGTGGTTTTGGTTGCATAAACAAATAAGATCAGAACAATTGCATAAGAAATTGAGTTGAGTAATGCTAATGGATTTAACTTTAAAACTTTTGATTTGAATATCACAAGAAAAACCAATGCAGCAATTAAACATCTGAAAAAGGAAATCTGCATAGGGGAGAGAGTAATAAGTTTGATGAATAATCCTCCTGAACTCCAAAGAAGAGCAGTTAAAAAAACAGCAAATATTCCTTTGAGATGTTCAGGAGAATTTTTCATTTTATATTATTGAAGAAGAATCATTTTTTTAGTTTCAATAAAATTACGGGACTTTAATTGATAGAAATAAATTCCTGATGAAAGTTTTTTCTCTTCTGATATAAAATCAATTTCATACTTGCCCGGAGCTTTAAATTCATTAACAAGGGTAGAGATTTCTTTTCCAAGAATATCAAAAACTTTCAAAGTTACAAAATCTGATTCGGCTATTGAGAATTTAATTTTTGTTTTTGGATTGAACGGGTTAGGGAAGTTCTGTTCAAGTCCAAATGATAATGGCAAGGAAAGATCATAATCATCATTATATGATAGTATCTGTTGATATTTTAATCGTGCATTTTGAATAGCTAAATCTAAAACTTGCTTATTGGCACCACCAGCAATGGCAAAAGCAACTCTAATGCTATCACCGGGATTTAATGAATAAGGACCCGAAGAAACCACTTGAGAAACATCACCAGTTCCAGCAGTTGTTTTGTTAACTCCGCTCGAAATAGAGAGCCATTTTTCGTGGTCTGCGAAGCCATCATAAATACCAAATCCACCATCACCGCTATCATTCTTAATTGCATAGAATCCGTAATTCTGTGCTGAGATTAGTGCAACTCCAACCCAATTAAGATTTGTATTACTTGTATTTCTTGTTATACCATATTTAAGATTGTTATCCCAATTTGTAACATCACCATTTCCATCTACCATATCCCAATCGAAGAATAATCCTGCGAAAAGATTTGTAATTGGAGTTGAAGTATTATTGATAAAAGTGTAATCAAGCATAATAAAATCTTCAAATTCTGTTTGGGAAAACGAGTAAGTTCTAAGTCTTGAAGTAATACCAATCTTATTTGTTCCGGCATTATTATCATTAAAAACTGAACTGCCTTCAACATCAGCAATGTTACCCGGAATTTTTAGTGTAAATGGCTGAACAACAGCGAAATCATTATTTTGAATTGACTGATTTGTTCCTCTTGCTGCATCTGAGATTCTTTGAGCTGAAGTTCCAAGAATTAAAGCTCCCTCAAAAAGTTGATTACTTGAATTTTGGTACTTAAATCCTTGACCTTGTGCGTTAGTTGGGTAATCGTTGAAAGCTAATGTCCCTTTTGAAGTTATAGTTAGCCTAACATTATTACCGCTTTGAGTTGCGTATGTAGGATTTGCAATTACTTCAATCCATTGAAAATCAGAATAAATTCCATCATTATATCTAATTAAAAATGTCAATAGAGAGTTTTGCGCAGCATTGTTTGAAATTTGAAATGTGAATTTGTTTGATTGATTATTAAATTGCTGTAAAGTATTGATTGCTCCAACATTTAAATTTCCGGATTGAACAGTTGCATTAGAAGTTCTTGATTCCAATTGAATACTTAAATTAGAGGTAGGGGAGAGATAGTTGATGAAGTTAATCGCTACTTGAATAATTTCACCAGATTGAAATATTCCATCTCCATTTCCGCCTGGAACATCATCAGAAAATGTAACTTCTAATGCTCTTACTGATTTCGAGTTAGCATTACTTAAAGATTTAAATGCGTTGATTCGACCTCTACCTAAAAGAAATTGTATAGTTGGATTAACTGAATTGATATCATCACAATTAACACGAACCTGTTCACCTAACTGCAATGCATTGAGATTTGGGAAATGAGATTTAACTAATGCTGCTAAACCTGCTGTTAATGGTGCTGCCATTGAGGTTCCACTTAAAGTTGCATAAGTATTATTTTGCCAGGTGTTATAAATATTACTTCCTGGTGCACTTACATCAATAGTTCTTCCATAATTTGAAAATGATGAACGTGCATCAGTGTTAGTGGTTGATGCAACTGAGAAAACTCCATTATAAGCAGCAGGATAGAAGGGTTCTGTTGAATTGCTGTTTCCGGCAGCACCAACTATTAGAGAATTTTTAGTTAAAGCAAAGTTAATTACTTCCTGACCAAAAATAGAAAACCCGCCTCCACCCCAGCTACAATTAATAACTTTTGCACCATTATTTGCAGCATAAACAATTCCTTCGTAACCATAAATTACATAGGGTCCGTTTGGTCCTCTCATATCGTTTCTTGTAGTTTTTACAGCCATAATTTTACACTTAAAACCAATCGAAGCAACACCAATACCATTATTTGTAACCGCAGAAGCAATTCCTGCAACGTGCGTTCCGTGATCTGGCTGATCTTCCATAGGATTATTATCAGGAATACCATTAAGTCCACCAAAATCCCAACCACGAATGTCATCAATGAAACCATTGTTGTCGTCATCAATTCCATTGTTAGGAATTTCATTCCAATTTATCCAGATATTTGCTTCTAAATCAGGATGATCCCAATCAACTCCAGTGTCAATAATTCCAATTGATATTGATGTATCTCCTTGACTTATATCCCAAGCTTGAGTAGCATTTATTCTTGTTAATCCATATTGCTGATTGAAAGAAGGGTCATTAGGTGTAAAAGTAAATTCGTAAACAAATCTTGGTTCAATCCATTCAAATAAATCTATTTTAGAAAGTTTTGAAGAGATATAAAATGGGTCAAAGTCACTCTCATATTTAACTTCTATTATTTTACCAAGAGAATTATCATTTTCAAATAAATTATTTGGAAATAAAGCTCTTGATGATTTTATATGAAACGGAGCCAGAAATTGTAGTAAATTATTTGGAAGCGAGACGGATTTATCAGCATTGATAACCGGGTTGTTTTTTAGTTTAATGATTAAAGTATTGGATAAATACTTCACCCCGTTTTTTTCAACTATTCTTTCAAAAGCGAAACTGTTGAAAGTAATAATCGTAATTAAAATAAAAAGATAAAAGCTGACCCCTTTATGAGATAAATTATTTTTTATCATCAATCGCTCCTTAATTTAGTATTGCTTTTAGTGAATTATAATTTGATTTAATAGTTTTATCTAAATCAGCTAATGAATGAGCAGTAGAAATAAACATTGCTTCAAATTGAGCAGGTGGAAGATAAATTCCCTCGCTTAGCATTTTATGAAAATATTTTGCATACAATTCTGTATTTGAAGAAACAGCAGTTTTATAGTCGTCAACTTGAGATTCTGTAAAAAACAAACACATCATAGAACCAACTCTATTGATAGAAAAGTTTTTATTAATTGATTTAAGATTTTCCTTAAATCCTTGTTCAAGATAAGATGAGTTTTTTTCTAATTGAATATAAATTTCAGGATGTTCTTTGATAAAAGAAAGTGCAGCATATCCAGCAGCCATTGCAAGAGGATTTCCGCTAAGAGTTCCTGCCTGATAAACAGGACCCGAAGGAGCCAACAAATTCATAATTTCTCTTTTACCACCAAAAGCGCCAACTGGTAATCCGCCACCAATTATTTTACCAAATGTAGTTAAATCAGGTTCAATTCCTAAAATTTCCTGTGCACCTCCAGCAGCAACACGAAATCCAGTCATTACCTCATCAAAAATAAGAACAATTTTTTCTTCACTACATAAATTTTTTAACTCATTAAGAAAATTACTCTCAGCCTGAACAACTCCCATATTTCCTGCAATTGGTTCGATTATTATTGCTGCAACGTTTTCTTTGTTTTCATTAACTAAAGATTTTACTGAATCAATATCATTAAAACTTGCAATCAGTGTATCTACGGCATTTGATTTTGTAACTCCAGGAGAATTAGGAATACCTAAAGTTAAAGCACCACTACCAGCTTTGATTAAAAAGAAATCTGCGTGCCCGTGATAACAACCTTCAAATTTTATTATCTTGTCTCTGTTTGTATATGCTCTGGCAAGTCTTATTGCGGACATAGTGGCTTCAGTTCCACTATTAACCATCCGAACCATCTCCACAGAAGGAACTAACTCTGTTATAATTTTAGCCATTTTAACTTCAAGTTCATTAGGAGCGCCGAAACTTGTTCCATTTTCTAAAGATTCGAGTAATGAATTTTTAATGAACGGTGGATTGTGTCCAAACAAATGCGGACCCCAACTGCCAATGTAATCAATGTATTCATTTCCATCTACATCAATCATTTTCGAGCCGATTCCCTTTTTGAAAAATATTGGACTTCCACCAACAGATTTGAATGCTCTAACGGGAGAATTAACTCCACCTGGAATATATCTCTTAGCTTCTGAAAAAAGATTTTCGCTTGTTTTAATGTTCATTTAATCCTCAAATTAATTTCTGCCAAATAAAATTTTGTAATCTCTTTCTTTGCCTTTTAACCAAAGATTCTCAGGAACAATTTTCCAATTATTTAACAACTTAGGTTCGATCACTTTTTTATCTTTTATCCAATCAATAACATACTGTCGGAAATCTATATCAGTTGAAAACAAAATTCTTTCTTTCAATTTTTCTTTAGGAATACCCGCACCTTTTATCAGATGACCACCTCCACCACTTCCTCTATAAGAATTTATAGCCACTTTATATTTCTCCATTAAATCAAACTTACGGCCATCACTTAACTTTTTAATGATTATTCTTTGACCAATTGGTTTTGTTACATCAACTACATAATCAATTCCGGCAGCACAATCATAATTATAAAATCTTTCATAAAGTTCAGGAGAGTTTGTTCTGTTGGAATAAATTATCTCACCTTTATCATTTGTTTTATATCTCAATAAATTATCATCTTCATTCTTCATTTGATTAAACCAATTTCCATAAGAGTATTCAAGATAATCTTTAATCTCTTGGCCGGTGAGTTCCATTGTGTATAAATAGTTTTCATATCTTAATAAACTAAAAAGATCACGAATAAATATATCTCCGGTTTCAACTTCATCATTAAAAGAAAAAGGGGGAGTAAATGAAATATCGGCTTTTGTTAGTTCAAGCTGAACTGAATTTATAAAGTCAGTTGCTACGGCAGGACCAAATAAACCATCGGAAGATTTAATTAAAGTTTTGTTCACTCCAATCTTTTGCGAAGAATAGTTTTTTATTTCATTAAAGAGATCAGAATATCTATTTAGGAAATCTTGGTCAGGTTTGTAATTCCTGACGTCAATAATTTCACCGGATTTTTCTTTTATTTCAAAAAAGCTGCAATGTTTATCAAATTGAAGAGTAACATTTGCAACAGCCAAAGTTCTTGCATTTGCCTGAGTTCCGAGTACTAAAACTTCTCCATCATCAATATTTTTAATGATATAATTATGTCCTTGATGATCGTGTCCGACAAAAACAATATCAAACCCTGGAACAAGTTTAGCAACTAATTCAGAGGCGTTTTCATTTTTAGGAGTTTCATTATTTTGATTGCCATAACCATAATCAACACCAGAATGAAAAAGACCTATCAATAAATCAGGTTGTTCCCACGCTCTAATTTTTTTTACCCAAGCCTTTGCGGTTTCAACCATATCTTCAAAAACAATTCCTTTGTAAAGTTTTTCAGGCAACCAATTCGGGACATAAGGAGTAATCATTCCAAAAATTGCTATTTTAATTCCACCTCTTTCAACAGTGGTGTAAGGTTTAAAGTAAGGTTTGTTAGTTACTTCATCTATAGCGTTTGCTGCTAACCAATCAAATTTTATATCTTTCATAAATTTGTTATAAACTTCGGGACCTGGGTCAATATCGTGATTGCCGACAGTTCCAGCATCATATTGCATATAGTTCATTATATCTGCTAAAAGATGTGGTCCTTCTGTTTTATTAAAATTGATATAATAAATAGCTGGATTACCTTGCAGTATATCTCCATTATCTAATAGAAACACTATTTGATTTGTATCAGCTCTTTGTTCTTTAAGATAAGTCATCACTTGAGCAAGAGAAGTATTAGCTGGTTTATCAGTAAGAAAATTATGAGGGAAAATAGCACCGTGAACATCACTTGTTTCGATGATTTTTACTTTTACAGTTTGTGCAAAAGTAATTTGTATAAAAAATAGTAAAAGAAAAAGAATGTTTTTGAAAAGTTTATTTTTCATTTTATACCTCTAATATTAAAAATCTGATTCGAGAAAAAATCCTTCAGCAAGATTAGTATTTAAATCCGATAAAAATCTCGATGGTTTCGAAAAAGTCCTTCCAGCCTCTCTATCAAATAAATTCATCGGATAAAGAACAAACAAATTATTCTTTGCTCTTGTTACTGCAACATACATTAATCTTCTTTCTTCTTCAATCTGAAAAATGTTTTCAGCATTTCTGCTTGAAGGGAAATATCCTTCAACACAATGAATTATGAAAACAGAGTGCCATTCCAAACCTTTAGCTGAATGAATTGTAGATAAAGTAACATACTCGTTTTCTTTACTTTCAGGTTCAATTCCAATGACAGAATCTAAAATTGGTTCAATTGCTAAATCTGAAAGCAGCGTTTCGATATTCGAATAATTTTCAACGATGTTTTGAAATATATCTAAATCTTTTTTCCTTTTATTCCAATCATCATAATTTGCTTTGAATAAATCATCATAATAATAAAGAACTTTTTGCAGAGCTTCGAAAGGTTGATATTTTAAGTCAGAAATTTTATAAATAAGATAAAACAATGGAGCAACTTTTTCGTATCTGCTCTTTATTTTTTCATCAAGTTCATTCTCAATTCTAATCTTACCAGCAGCAATATCATCTAAAATTTTCTGGGCAGTTTTCGGACCAATGCCTTCGTGCAAAAGTAAAATACGATACCAAGAAATTACATCTTTTGGATTTTCCACAATTCTTAAAAAGGCAACAACATCTTTTATGTGAGCTGATTCAATAAATTTCATTCCACCAAATTTTTGAAAAGGAATGTTTGCTTTATTTAATTCAATTTCAAGATCAAAAGAATGAAATGACGAGCGAAATAAAACAGCAATATCATTAAGTTTTATTCCTTCTTCTCTAAGTTCAAGAATTTTTTCAACAATAAATTTCGATTGAAGATTTTCTGTTAAAGTAGCAATTACTTGAGGTAGATTTCCACTTCCTCGCTTTGAATACAAATTCTTTTCAAATTTATCTAATGCTGCTTTATTTATACAGTTTGCAAAATCTAATATTGATTGATAGCTCCGATAATTTTCTTCTAATTTTATGATTTTAACATTATCAAATAATTTGGGAAACTCAATGATGTTATAAAAATCAGCACCTCTGAAAGAATATATTGATTGCGAATCATCACCAACAACCATAACATTATTATGATATGATGATAATCCTTTTACGATTTCTGCCTGAATATGATTTGTATCCTGATATTCATCAACCATCAGGAAACGAATTTCAGATGTAAGAGATTTTGCAGCCGAAGAATCACTGAAAAGAAAATCTTTCAGATAAATTAGCAAATCATCATAAGCCAATAAATTGTTCTTTCTTTTGTATTCTGTATAGATTTTTTCAATGGAAAGGATTTCATCTATTTGATATAAAAAATGCGGATAGTTTTCTTCAATGATTTCTGGAATAATTTTTCTTGTGTTTACACTTAAGCTATAAACTTTAGCGAGAGTTTGTTTATTTGGGAATCTTTTTTCATTTGTAACGAATTTACTTCGTGACCGAATTAAATTTATCACATCTTCACTATCACCTTGATCAAGAATTGTGAAATTTGAATCGAGCCCGATTGCTTTATGATATTTTCTTAAAATCTGATTAGCAAAAGAATGAAAAGTGCCGCCTCTGATTTTTGAACATCTGTCATCTAAAAGCGATGAAGCACGTTTTAACATTTCATTTGCTGCTTTTCGGGTAAATGTCAGTAATAGGATTGAATTTGGATCATAACCCATTTCAATAAGTCTTGATACTCTATAAACCAGAGTTCTGGTTTTTCCCGTTCCTGCTCCAGCAATTAAAAGATAAGCTCCTTCGACTGATGATACAGCTTCATACTGAGAATTATTGAGAACTTCTTTATAGTTTATCTTAAAGCGGGACTCATCAATTAATTTTGACGTTCCCGCTAAAGATATTTTTTTTAACTGAATTTTATTTTCGATCATCTACGAAGGGCAAGAGGTTTTTGTAATATTTCAGAAACTACAATGTAATCCTTAATCATTTTGGGATTACGGATTTTTTTAACTAAGGTATGAAGAACTTGTTGTTTTGCCCTTTGATTACTCAAAGCTTGCTCAAACAATTCTGCTGCTTTCTCAATTTTTGAATCAACAACTATCTCTCTTCTTTTAAAACGAGATTGAGCCTCTAAAGCTTTAGAAGTTTCAAAAGAGAAATCTTCATAACTGGGACTATCAATTTCTAAAGACTTATTAGAGTATTCGATAGTAGTTTGTTTCTCAGGTTTAGGAGCAGGCTTTGGCTTACCAAAATCTTCATTGAAAATATTTTCAAGTTCGGAAAGAATGTCGAAATCTTCTTTCGTTTGAACATCGGTTGAAGTTTCAAATTCATCAAATCCATCTGAGGAAGATTTTTTCATTGGTTCTGATTTTGAATTAGGAGGTGATTTAGGCACCTCCTTTTTCTTAAAAAGAGAACTAAGAAAAGAAATTATTATTATCAAATAAATAAGAACTTCAAAGAAATTATCCATAATAATTATCCGTTAGGATTAGATTTTTTCTCTTCTGGTTGAGCAATAGATGCTCTCATTTCAGTATCAGCTTGGATATTTTTCATTTGATAGTAATCCATAACACCAAGTCTTCCGCTTCTGAAAGCTTCAGCCATAGCTTTAGGAACTTCTGCTTCAGCTTCAACGACTTTAGCTCTTTGACGAGCAACTTCAGCAATCATCTCTTGCTCGCTGGCAACTGCAGCTGCTCTTCTTTCTTCTGCTTTTGCTCGTGCAACTTTCAAATCAGCTTCAGCTTGATCTGCTTGCAGAATTGCTCCAATGTTCTGGCCAATATCAACGTCAGCAATATCAATAGAGAGAATTTCGAATGCTGTTCCTGAATCTAATCCTTTAGCTAAAACGCTTTTAGAAATTTTATCGGGGTTTTCTAAAACTTCTTTGTGCGAATCGCTTGAACCGATTGTAGAAACAATACCTTCACCAACTCTTGCAAGAATTGTAGCTTCACCCGCACCGCCGACTAATCTTTCGATGTTGGCTCTTACAGTTACTCTTGCAATTGCTTTTAATTGGATTCCATCTTTTGCAACAGCAGAAACCATAGGTGTTTCAATTACTTTAGGAACAACGGACATTTTTACTGCTTCAAGAACATCTCGTCCTGCTAAGTCAATTGCAGTTGCTCTTTCGAAAGTTAATCCAATATTTGCTTTGTCAGCTGAGACAAGAGCATTTATAACTTTGGTTACATTTCCACCTGCCAAATAGTGTGCTTCAAGCTTTGCCTGGTCAACTTTCAATCCTGCTTTCGTTGCAGTAATCATATTTCTAACAATTAAAACTGGTGGAACTTTTCTTAATCTCATTCCAACAAGATCTCTGAAAATTTTTAGTTTTACACCAGAAAAGTAGGCGGTAATAAATAATCCTATTGGAATGAAATAAAAGAAAAGTAGAAGAAGAAAAAATATCGCAACAATTAAAAATATTGATAATCCTGTTAAAGCTTCCATCATTTTCTCCGATTATTATTTAGATTAGTTTGTGCCTGAAAGATATGAATTATTATTGAAAATTATACAATATTTCGACGGAATTATTATTCGTAAAAATTCATATTCTTTTAAAAATAAAATAAGTTTAGACTTTTTTTTAACTCGTAATAGTTATAAATTATTTTGTAATTAAAACGAAATTCTTAAAACATTGATTTTGATATAAAAATCAATAATTGAAACAAAAAATGAATATTTTTTGTTTAAAGTAGTAAAAAAGGAAAAATTATGGACGGAAATTTCTCAGAAAGATTACAGGATGTAATTCGCCTTAGCAGGGAAGAAGCTCTCAGGTTAGGACACGATTATATTGGGACAGAGCACCTTTTATTAGGCACAATAAGAGAAGGACAGGGAATTGCTGTAAAAATTCTTCGTAATCTTGATGTTGATTTAATAAAACTCAAAAAAGCAATCGAAGATACAGTAAGAACCTCCGGAGGCACACTGACCATTGGCAATATTCCATTAACCAAGCAAGCCGAAAAAGTTTTAAAAATAACTCAGATTGAATCAAAGATTTATAAAGCTGACGTAATTGGAACGGAACATTTATTACTCTCCCTATTAAGAGATGAAGATAATATTGCAACTCAAATATTACATCAGTTTAATGTAACTTATGATGCCGCAAGAGCCGAATTAAATGATATCTTAAGCCAGCGTTCTTCAAAAGAACAAGTTCAAAAACCATTTACATCCGACAAAAAGATTGAAAGAACAAAAACACCTGTGCTTGATAATTTTGGAAGAGATTTAACAAAACTTGCTTTGGAGGATAAACTTGATCCGGTAGTCGGACGTGAAAAAGAAATAGAAAGAGTAGCCCAAATTTTAAGTCGTAGAAAGAAAAACAATCCGGTTCTTATTGGAGAACCAGGAGTTGGCAAAACCGCTATTGCAGAAGGATTAGCATTAAGAATTATTCAGAAAAAAGTACCAAGAATTTTACAGGATAAAAGAGTTGTTACTCTTGATTTAGCTGGTTTAGTAGCTGGGACTAAATATCGAGGTCAGTTTGAAGAAAGAATGAAAGCTTTGATGAATGAATTAGAAAAAGCAGAAGATGTTATTTTGTTCATTGATGAGTTACATACTATAGTTGGTGCTGGAGGAGCTTCAGGTTCTTTGGATGCATCAAATATGTTTAAACCGGCATTAGCTCGTGGTGATATTCAGTGTATAGGGGCAACTACTTTAGACGAATACAGAAAATTCATTGAAACTGATGGTGCATTAGACAGAAGATTTCAAAAAGTAATGGTTGACCCGCCATCTTATGAAGAAACTCTGCAAATTCTTGAAAATATAAAATTCAGATATGAAGAACATCATAAAGTACGATATTCTAAAGAAGCAATCGAAGCTGCAGTAAAATTAAGCAATAGATACATCACCGACCGACATCTTCCTGATAAAGCTATTGATGTTATAGATGAGGCAGGTTCAAGAGTTCATATGGGTAACTTTGAAGTACCTAAAGATATTCTTGAGTTGGAAGAAAGTATTGAAGAAGTCAGAAAAGAAAAATCTAAAGTAGTTAAAATGCAGGATTATGAAGAAGCTGCAAGATTGAGAGACAGAGAAAGACACTTACAATCTCAGCTTGAATTAGTTAAAAAAGAATGGGAAGAGACTACTAAAGATTTAGTTCACGATGTTACTGAAGAAGATATTGCTACAGTTGTTGCTATGATGACTGGAATTCCAGTTAATAGAATAGCACAAACTGAATCTGAAAAATTACTAAAAATGGAAGATGCTCTTAAACAAAGTATTGTTGGTCAGGATGAAGCAGTTAGTAAATTAGCTAAAGCTATAAGAAGAACAAGAGCAGGTTTAAAAAATCCCAACAGACCTATTGGAAGTTTTATTTTTCTTGGACCAACTGGTGTCGGAAAAACAGAATTATGTAAAGTATTAGCTCGATATCTGTTTGATTCTGAGGATGCACTTATAAGGATTGATATGAGTGAGTATATGGAAAAGTTCTCTCTTTCAAGATTAGTCGGAGCACCTCCGGGATATGTTGGTTATGAAGAAGGTGGGCAATTAACTGAAAAAGTACGAAGACGTCCATATTCTGTTGTCCTTTTTGATGAAATTGAAAAAGCTCATCCTGATATTTTTAGTATTCTTCTTCAAGTATTAGATGATGGTATGTTAACAGATAGTTTTGGAAGAAAAGTTGACTTTAAAAATACAATTATAATAATGACTTCGAACGTTGGTACTAAAGATTTGAAAAATGTCGGCTCATTTGGTTTCTCAACAAAAGAAGAATCCGATAAATATACGCATATGAAAGACACTGTTGAAGAAGCTATGAAAAAACTTTTCAATCCTGAGTTTCTTAACAGAATTGATGATACAATTGTATTCAGAAGTTTAAATAAGGAAGACATCTTAAAAATTATTGATATTGAGCTTAAAGATTTAGTTCAAAACATTAAGGATCAAAGAATGGTAGTAATGCTTGATGATAGCGCAAAGAATTTTCTTGTTGAAAAAGGATTTGATGAAAAATTTGGTGCAAGACCTTTACGAAGAGCAATTCAGAAATATGTTGAAGATCCGCTTGCAGAAGAAATTCTTCGTGGCTCATTTAAAGAGGGTACAAAGATTATTGCCAAACACATAGAAGGTTCTGATAATTTAATTTTCTACGATGAAGCTGTTGATATAAATAAAACTGATGAAGAAACAAAACAGCCAGGTCAAGTAGAAAGCTAAATCTCTTTCCTTAAAAAATATTCTCAAAAAGCGTATTTTTACAATACGCTTTTTTTATTTCAAGAAATATTAATAGGAATTATTTATGTCTCCATTAACTCAAGATGAAATAACCAGAAATCTTCTATCTTTACAGGGATGGCTGCAGGAAGGAACCCAGATTTCGAAAGAATTTCAGTTAAAAAATTTTGCTGAAGCTCTTTCATTTGTAAATAAAGTTGGTGCAGAAGCAGAAAAGATTGATCACCATCCAGATATTTTTATTCATTCCTGGAACAAAGTTAAAATTTCTATTTCCACCCACAGTGAAGGTGGAATTACTGAAAAAGATTTTCAGCTTGCCAGGAAAATAGAAAGTCTTAATTTATGACGGAATCAGAAATTCTTAAAATCTTTGAATCAACAGGTGCACTTCTTAATGGACATTTTTTATTGACTTCGGGACGGCACAGTGACAAATATTTTCAATGTGCTAAAGTTCTTCAATATCCTGAATATACATCTCAAGTTTGCTCTGTTATATCGAAGTTCTTCGAAAAGTTTGAAATAGATACAGTTATTGCCCCAGCTATGGGTGGCATAATCGTTGGATACGAAGTTGCACGTCAATTAGGGAAAAGATCAATCTTTACTGAAAGAGAAAATAATTTAATGACCTTAAGAAGAGCTTTTAGTCTTTCTGAAAATGAAAAAGTATTAGTTTGTGAGGATGTTGTAACTACTGGCGGTTCCGTTTTTGAAGTGATTGAAATCGTAAAAAGTTTTGGTGCAAAAGTGATTGGAGTTGCTTCTATAGTTGATCGGAGCAATGGAAAAGTTGATTTTGGATATCCTTTTATAAGTTCATTAAAATTGGATGTAATTTCATTCAATGCAGATGAATGTCCTCTTTGTAAAGAAAATAAAATAGCTTTAGTTAAACCAGGTTCAAGAAAGGTAATCTAATGAATTTTGTTCTTGATACTCTCCGTAATTTTTTCCAAGATGATTTAATATATAGATTAGTACTGATTGCAATAACAATAGTAATCTCTTTTGTGGTTGCAAAATTTCTTGGCTTCGTCATTAAGAAAATTATCAAGCCATTTGTACAAAAAACAAAAACAGAGATAGATGACTTATTATTAAATATATCAGGAACAGCAATTTATAGGGTTGCTTTTCTAGGTGGAATTTATCTTGCTTTGACTTTATTTGATAAAGGTATCAGAAGTGATTCTAAATTTTTAGATAAACCTCTGATAAGACAATATCCAATTCTTGAAAATATAATTTTCGTATCTGAGATAATATTATTTGTAATATTTATAATAATCCTGTTGAATATTTTATTTAAAGTTATTGATATACTATTTGATTGGTATGCTCAAAAAATAAATGCTCAGGATGACAGAAATTTAAGTGGAAGTTTGTTCCCTTTGTTAAAAAAAGTTTCTAAGGTTTTATTATTTATTCTTGCATTTGCAGTTATTCTTTCAAAATTAAAAATTGATATAAGTGCATTTGTTGTTTCTTTGGGAGTGGGTTCTCTGGCAATTGCATTAGCTGCTCAAGAATCAATCTCTAATATGATTTCAGGCTTTATAATAATGATTGATCGTCCTTTCAGAATTGGCGATAGAATACGATATGCAGATAATCAGGTTGGAGACGTTGTGGAAATTGGAATACGTAGTACAAAAATTCAGGACTTTGATAATAATATCGTTGTGATTCCAAATAATGAAATAGTAAAGTCAAGATTAGTAAATATTACTTATCCAACCACTCTTACTCGGGTTGTTGTTGATGTTGGAGTTGCTTACGGTTCTGACTTGGTAAAAGTAAAAGAAACTTTATTAAAAGCTACTGAGAATGATCCTGACTTATCAGTTCAAAAATCTCCTGATGTGTTTTTCGTTAATTTCGGAGCTTATTCATTAGATTTCAGATTAGTTGCTTTTACTGACCATTATACTAAAGCCTGGAATATGCAATGTAGATTAAGAGAAAAAGTTTATGAATTATTCAGAACCGAAGGAATAGAAATACCATTTCCACAAACAGTTATTCATAGAGCAGAAAATAAAAATTAAAAGTTATTACAGATTTATGTCTAATACTAAAAATATTACTTTGCTCGTTCTACTTGCTGTTTTGATTAACCATCAATCCATAGTTTACTCTCAAGTAGAATTCGAAAATTATTTCAGAGAAGGTGCACTTAGAATTGATTATTTTCACGGTGGTACTAACAATTCAGAGTTTTTTATTCTGGATGAGTTAATTGAAGAAAAATATTGGGCAGGAAATAAAGATAAACTTTTGATTCCTTTCAATTATGGTAAATATCAGATTTTAGTTAAAGATTTTATTCAAAATAAAATTATTTATTCCTATAACTACTCAACTCTTTTCAGTGAATGGCAGACCACAGAAGAAGCTAAAAATATTTCAAAGATATTTCACGAAACTGTAATTATTCCATATCCCAAAAATCAAGTTTTAGTGGAATTCTATTCAAGAGATTCATTAAATAATCTAAATCTAAAATTTGATTTGAAAATTAATCCTGATGATTCTTATATCATTAAAGATAAAAAAGAAAGATTTAGTTCAATCTCTATTTTAGAAAATGGTAGTTTTACAAAAAAAGTTGATATTGCAATAATTCCAGAAGGCTATACAATTAAAGACAGTATAAAATTTTATAATGATGCTCTTAGATTCAAAGAATATTTATTTAACTCTTCTCCATTTAAAGAACACAAAGATAAATTTAACATCAACTTAGTTTTTGCCTGGTCGGAAGAGTCTGGTACCGACATTCCTCCTGAAAATATTTGGAAAAATACAATTATCAATTCGAGATTTTATACCTTTTACTTAGATAGATATTTAATGACTTCAGACAATAAAACCTTAAGAAATATTGCATCTAATGTGCCTTATGATCAAATATACATATTAGTAAATACTGATGAATATGGCGGCGGAGCTATTTATAATCACTATGCTGTATGTGTAAGTGACAATAAATTTTCTGAATATATTTTCACTCACGAATTTGGTCATAGCTTTGCATTTCTTGCAGACGAGTATTACAATTCGGAAGTTGCTTACGAAAATTTTTATCGCTTCGATATCGAGCCATTAGAACCAAATATTACTACACTGATTGATTTCAACCAAAAGTGGAAGGATATGATTTCTGATAATGTTCCAATTCCTACTCCAGCAAGTAAGGAATACATAAATAAAATTGGTGTTTTTGAAGGTGGCGGTTACTCAGCTAAAGGTATATTCAGACCACAGTATGATTGTACTATGAAATCAATTTCAGTTGATAACTTTTGTGTAGTTTGCAAAGCATCTATTGAAAAAATGATAAATTATTATTGCGAATAGAGGATAAATGGACCAAAAAAAATTACACCGTACAATTGAAAATATAGCGTCTAAAAAGTTCGCTGATGAACAGGAAATGTTAATTAGTGTTTTAGAACAGATTGTTTTTGATAAATCATTTAATATCACTGGTGGTAGAATCTGGAAATTAGAACCAACAGCTCATTCATATAAGTTGTTGTATCAGACTGGATTGATGGAAAAGATTGACTCCAAATTCAAAATAAGATTAAAAAATTATCCGGAATTTGACAGGATTGAAAAAGAAAGAACTATTCTTGCTGATGAAACTTTAACAGAATTAAAGAAAAAAGGAATTTTTAAATATTCGGCTACAGGAGTTGGTAATAAAGTTAAACTTAATAGCAAAGTTTACTATGAATACATTTTAGCTCTCAATAGTGATTCACTTGATGAAGAATTCCGTTTGAATATGAGTATTATTGCTACGGCTTTAACTTCTCAAATTAAACAAAGAAGAATTATTGCAAGTGCATCTAATCTAAAAGCAGATATTGATAAAGCAAGACAACTACAAAGAAGTATCCTTCCAGAACACGAATATCGTTTCAATTCATTTGAAATATTTGGATTAACTCATCCGGCAGAAATTGTTGGCGGAGACTTTTTCGATTACCTCGAAATCGGAGAAGACAAGGACAGACTTGCGATTGCTGTTGGAGATGCTGCAAGTAAAGGAATTGCTGCTGCAGCTGAAGCAATGTATATCTCGGGAGCATTGCGTATGGCAAGTAATTTCGAAATAAAAATTACTCCACTAATGAAAAAAATGAATCAGTTGGTCAATAAAATTTTTGAAGATGATAAATTCTCATCTCTTTTTTATGGAGAAATTTCAATTGATAAAAAAGGATTGTTTCTATACACTAATGCTGGTCATAACCCTCCGATTTTCTATAACAGCAGGAAAAACAGAATAGAATATTTAATGGTTACAGGTCCGGTTTTAGGTCCAGTTCCTCACGCTAAATATGATATTGAAAGTATTAATATTTATCCTAATGATATTCTTTTAATTTTCACAGATGGTATTATTGATTCAACTAATGCAAAAGGTGAATCCTATCCTGAAATAAAATTAGTTCAACTTCTAAAACAAAATAAAAATAAAACTCCAAAAGAAATTGCAATGATAATATTGGATGATATTTTAAAGTTCAATAAAAACGGTACTTATTCTGATGATAAAACAATGGTTATTATTAAAAGAAACTAATATTAGAATAATAAAATGATACAATCAATCAATCCAACTACTAATGAGCCCATTTCTTCCTATGAAGAATTTGATAAGAATAGAATTCAGTCAATAATTGAAAATTCAAATATTCAATTTGATTATTGGTCAAAAACTAATTTCGCTACAAGGGCTGAGCTATTGAAAAAAGCTGCAAGTATCTTAAGAACAGAGAGAAAAAAGCTTGCAGAACTTATGACATTCGAAATGGGAAAACCAATTCTTCAATCTTACGCAGAAGTTGATAAATGTGCCTGGGTATGTGATTATTATGCTGAAAATGGAGAAAAATTCTTATCGGATGAAATAGTTGAGACAGACTTCTCCAAAAGTTATGTTTCATTTCAACCTTTGGGAGTAATCTTAGCAATTATGCCGTGGAATTTTCCTTTGTGGCAGGTATTCAGATTTGCTGCACCAACTTTGATGGCAGGAAATACCTGTATTCTTAAACATGCTTCTAATGTTACAGGATGTGCCTTAGCTATTGAAGAAATTTTTTTACAAGCGGGATTTCCTAAATATGTTTTTAATACTTTAATACTAAGCCCATCAAGAATTGAAGAAATCATTTCTCATCGAGCAATTCAGGCAGTTTCTTTAACAGGCAGTGTTCCAGCTGGTTCTTCAGTTGCTTCATTAGCAGGGAAATATTTAAAAAAAACTTTGCTTGAACTCGGAGGTAGTGATCCTTATATCGTTCTTAAAGATGCTGATTTAGATTTAGCTGTTGAAACTTGTGTAACTTCAAGACTTATAAATGCTGGTCAAAGTTGTATTGCTGCTAAAAGATTTATTGTTGAAGCACCAATCTATGATGAATTCGTTAATAAGTATTCTGATTTAATGGCTTCAAAAAAAATGGGTGATCCATTTGATGAGAAAAATGATATCGGACCTCAAGCAGCAATAAAATTAAGAGATGAATTACATCAGCAGGTTGTAAATAGTATTTCAAAAGGTGCTGTATTGAAAGTTGGAGGTTTTATTCCCGAGATAAATGGAGCTTTTTATCCACCCACAGTATTGATTGACGTTAAACCTGGTATGCCAGCTTTTGATGAAGAATTATTTGGTCCTGTTGCAGCGATTATTAAAGCAAATAATGAAGAAGAAGCTATTAAATTAGCTAACAATAGCATTTTTGGTTTAGGTGCTGCAATTTTTACAAACGATATGGAAAAAGGAGAGATGATTGCTAAAACTAAATTAAGAGCAGGTTCTTGTTTTGTTAATGCATTTGTAAGATCAGACCCAAGATTACCTTTTGGTGGAATTCAACATTCCGGTTATGGAAGAGAACTATCCATATTTGGAATCAGAGAATTTGTTAACATTAAAACAGTTGTAATTAAATGAATCAGGATTCAACTCTCTTTGATAGTACCATTGTAAAGCACACAAGCGAAAATAATTATTTAATTAGATATTTATTCCCATCACCTGAGCCAATTATAGCATCATCGGATTTAATTCTAATTTTTCAAAGCATTGCGGTTGTAGTATTTATTGGAATATTAATCGGCTTGGAGAGAGAATACTCAAGAAAAAAAGATGAAAAAATATTCGCAGGCATCAGAACTTTTCCATTAATTGGATTATTCGGGTTTACATCTGCATTGATATCATCAATCACTGTTGATTGGATTTATGGTATTTTCTTTTTAGGATTTGCATTACTTTCTACTGCAGCATATTATTCAGCAGCAACTCGGGGAAGAAGAGGAGGAACTTCTGAAGTTTCTGGTTTTTTAGTTTTTATTCTCGGCTCTATGGTATTTTGGGGTTATATGCATTTGCCTGTGATACTTGCTATTATTATTACTTCATTTCTTTCTCTTAAAATTCAATTACATTCATTCGTTGGGAAAATAAACTCCGAAGATATCTATGCCACTTTAAAGTTAGCTATCATAACTCTGATAATTCTTCCGATATTACCTAACAAAACTATTGGACCATTAAATGTTTTAAACCCTACGCATATTTGGTATATGGTAATTTTTGTAAGCGGTTTAAGTTTTCTTGGTTACATTCTTATAAAGTTATATGGAAGTAAAAAAGGAATATTTTTTATAAGTATTTTAGGTGGTTTAGTATCGAGTACTGCTTTTACTTTTTCCATAAGTAAAAAAAGTATTAAAGAAGAAAACCTATCTCTTAATTATGGTTTAGGAATTGTCGCAGCATCTTCAATGCTCTTTATAAGAGCATTAATAATAATTTCGATTCTTAATTTTGTATTTGCAGGTATTATTATAATTCCATTTCTAATTTTCGCTCTAATTGGATTTAGTATTTTTTTCCTACTATACAGGAAAACAAGTCAAGTTAGTCAAGAAGAAGTTATAATTAGAAACCCCTTTGAATTAAAGTCGGCATTTTTATTTGGAATTATTTTTGGTGCAACAATATTTTTTACAAAATTAGCTCAGATTTATTTAGGTAATCAGGGAATTTATATAGCCAGTTCATTAGCAGGATTTTCAAGTGTTGATGCAATTATCATTTCATTGTCAAGATTACTTAATGAATCAATTTCAGGTGCAGAGGCAAAAAAGGCAATAATTTTTGCTACTCTTACAAATACATTGATAAAAATAATTATCACTTTTATTTGGGGAAGCAAAAGCCTTTCTAAGATAGTTGTAAAAGGATTGGGAATTATTTTCAGCGTCCAGTTGATTTATTTGATTATTCTCTTCTTAATATGAATAACTATTTGCTTTCAATTCAATATGACGGAACAAACTACAATGGCTGGCAATATCAGGCTAATGCAAGAAGTGTTCAGGAGGAAATTGAAAAATCATTAAAAATAATTTTAAAGCAGGAAATAAAAATTATTGGCTCAAGCAGAACTGATGCTGGTGTTCACGCTCTTGATCAAAAAGCAAATTTTCGAATCGAAAAAACTTTAAATACTTTCAAATTAAATTATTCGCTTAATTCAATTCTCCCAAAGGATATTTACATAAAAGACATCTCTATAGTTCCGGAAAATTTTCATTCAAGATTTGATGCAAGAAAAAGAAGCTACATCTACCTGATTTCAAATAAAAAGTCTCCGTTCTGTTTTAATTATTCTTATTTTTACCCAGAAGTTCCTGAAATTGAATACCTTAATAATATTTCTAAAATTATTATTGGAGAAAAAGATTTCTCGGCTTTTTGCAAAAAAAACAATGAATTGGAAAATAAAAATTGTATTGTATTTGACGCCCATTGGATTAGAAAGAATGACCTTATTATATTCAAAATTAGTGCGAATCGTTATTTACGCGGAATGGTAAGAGCAATTGTTGGAACTTTTTTATTAGCTGAAAAGAATAAATTATCCGAAGAAGAAATTGAATCAATAATTAATAGACATAAAAGAGAATTTGCGGGACAAAATGTTCCTGCTAAAGGATTATTCTTATATAAAGTGGAGTATTAAAATGATAAATCTAAAATCAAAAGTTGTACTTATAACAGGGGGCAGTAGAGGAATTGGTGCTTCTTGTGTTAAATACTTTTCAATTGCGAATGCTTCGGTTGCTTTTACCTATAATAAAAATTCTTCAGAGGCATTTAAGATTGCAAAACGTTATTCTAAATTAACAAAGTGTAACGCTTATAAAGTGGACGTAGATAATCCTGATGAAATTAAATCCTGTGTTAATGATGTTATTAGTGACTTTGGAAGAATTGACATTTTAGTTAATAATGCAGGCATTTGGAAAGAAGGCAAGATTGATAAAATGACTCTTGAAGATTGGGAAGAAACGATGAAAGTAAATTTGACATCAGCTTTTTACTTTACAAGACTAATTGTTCCATTTATGAAAAGAAAAAGATTTGGCAGAATTATAAATATTTCCTCAACTGCTGGTCAGAGAGGAGAGGGAAATCATTCTCATTACGCTGCTTCAAAAGGTGGAATGATTTCTTTTACAAAATCCATTGCTGAAGAATTAGCTGAATACAATATTTTAGCCAACTGTGTTGCTCCTGGTTGGGTCTGGACTGATATGTCAATTCCAGCATTAAGTAATAAAGAATACTTAAAGAAAGAATTACAGGAAATTCCGCTGAAAAGAATCCCTAACCCAGATGATATCGCTGGACCTGTGCTTTTCTTAGCTTCAGATTTAGCAAAACATATAACTGGTGAAGTTATAAATATTAATGGTGGTTCTGTAATGTGTGGTTAATATGCTCGAATTAGCATCTTTACACCAAAAAATAATTCATTTTCCTATTGCTTTTCTTGCTGTCTATCCATTTATTGAATTAGTTGGATTAATTAGAAAATCTGAATTTATAGACAAGTTAAGTATTATTATTTTATCTATTGGATTATTTGGATTGATTTTAGCCCTTATAACAGGAAATTCTAACTTAGAATTATATAAGAATCTTTCAGATATTGAAATGAAAATTCTAAATGAACATATATTCTACGCTAACTATACTGCCTGGTTTTCAGGAATTCTTTTTTTGATTAGAATTTATTTTTCTAAAAAGATAAAGACTAATATTATCTTAAGAGTGATGTTTGTATTAATTTCTATAATAGTTTTGTATTTCATTTTCAAGACAGGAGAGTATGGTGGACTAACGAATGAAATTATTTCTAATTATAAAATAAATCATCAAATTTAATTATCTGAAAATGCTAAGAAACAAAATAATTCTAATTTTAATTTTAATAAATACAGTGCTGCTAAATGCACAAACACTATATCCAAGTAAAGCAGAAGGTTTGTTTTTAGGATTCGGTGTTGGTCCACGAATACCTGCATTTGATTTCAATAAAAATACAGATGTTGGTTATGGTTTGAATATAGAGTTCTCATATTCAGATACAGAAATTTTACCAATATTTTTTTATGCTTCTTTAGGTTTTGATCAATTTCCTGGTTCACAGAGTTATTATCAAGAAACAGATTATTCAAATTTTCATACAAACGCTTTGAATCTGGATTTTGGAGTTAGGCACTATTTCAATCCTCTCGTAGAGAATGTTGTTCTTTTTATGCCTTTTATTCAAGGAGGAATTTCATATACCTATTTTCAAAAATTACATCAGTTTAAAATTGACAAAAACAGGAATAATTTTCTTGAAGAAAATTCAAAATTTGGGCTGAATATTGGCGCTGGATTTTCTATGTTTTTGATGGAAGTTTTAGGTAACTATCATTTCTTAAAATCAAACAATTATATATCAATGGATTTAAAGGTGAGAATTCCAATATTTATAAATTTTTAGGAGTTAAAATGAACTTAAATAATCTATTAATTGAATATGTTGATAATATTGCAATTGTTAAAATAAATCGTCCTGATAAATTAAATGCTCTTAACAGAGAAACTTTGATAGAATTGAAGGCAGCATTTGAAAAATTAAATGAAGACCAAAACATAGTCTCCATAATTTTAACAGGAGCGGGAGAAAAAGCTTTTGTCGCAGGAGCAGATATTTCAGAGTTAAATAAATTATCAATGTTAGAAGGTAAGAAATTTGCTGAATTTGGGCAAGATGTATTTAACGTTATTGAAAATATGGAAAAGCCAGTGATTGCTGCAATAAATGGTTTTGCACTTGGTGGCGGATGTGAATTAGCTTTAGCTTGTCATTTCAGATATGCTTCTGAAAATGCCAAATTTGGTCAACCAGAAGTGAACCTGGGAATTATTCCTGGATATGGTGGAACCCAAAGATTATCCAGAATAATTGGTAAAGGCAGAGCTATGGAAATGATTTTAACGGGGAATCTCATAAATTCTGAAGAAGCTTTATCTATTGGACTTGTTAATAAATTATTTAAAAAAGAGGAATTGATTCCTAAAACAATAGAAACTCTTAAAGTCGTTAATTCAAAAGGTCAACAAGCAGTCAGATTAGCAGTAAAAGCAATTAATGCTTCAAGTCAAATGGATTTAAGTCAGGGATTAAACTATGAAGCTTTGTTATTCGGTATTTGTTGCGGGACAAATGACTTCAAGGAAGGGACATTAGCTTTTTTAGAAAAGCGAAGTCCTAATTTTTCTAATTCTTAGTTTTTCATTATGCTAAATTCTCTTAAATTGTTTAAGATACTAATTAGTATTTTAGTAATAATTTTAGCTCTCAAATTTTTTATTGATTATTTTTTCCCCAATCCAAAAGAATTAATTCAAAAAGAAGAAATTGATTCTGTTGAAATAGAATCAATACTTTTATCATCTCTCAATAATTTTGATATATCTGATAAAATGATTCAAAGAGAATCCCATAATGAAATAATAAATTACAAAGTAAAAGTTTATTCTGACTTACCTATTGAATTGATTTTACTTGAATTAGAAAGGAATTTTTATTATAAAAATGTAGAGATAAAAACGAAAGAAGTTATTTCTAATCAAAAATCAGTTTGTAACATTTATTCAAATGAACAATTAAAATTAGAAGTTGAATTTTTGATTGATAAATCTATAACAAGAAATAAGAGCTTGATAACTTTCCTTATTAAGATTAACAGCGCGAATCAATTAAGTAATGAAATTATAGAATCAAGTGAACCAATTTCGTTTTTGATTATTCCGGATAGATCACTTCAGCAAAATGTTATTTCATTAAAAAAAAGTAACAAAAAATATTTTATCTTAATAAGTAATGAAATTAAAGACCTTGTTTACAAATTAAATAATAATAATTCTGAAAAACAGATTATTAATACAATACTCAGGATTTTAAAGGATTTTGATCATTCAAGTGGAATATACATCTATTCAGATGGTAACTGGCTTAATCAAAGAACAATTGAAATCATTTCCAGACAGATTAAAAAAGAAAAAAAAACTTTGTTTTATACAAAGGAATTTATTGATTTGTCAGAATCAGATGATGATATTTCATCTCAAATACTCGAAGATTTATCAAGAAAGTCCAACCAACAGAAAAATATTTATATTTTAAATGCTGAACAGTATCTGAATTTATATAAACTATTCCCCTCATTCAGAAAAAGCGGTTACAGGATAGTTAGAATTAATGATTTACTTTGATTTATAAAATTACTTTAATATAAATTCTATTTCATTCAATTTACCATCAATAGACTGATTTGGAACAATATTTAGTAACTTGCATAAAAGCGGATATATATGAATGTTCGCAATTGTTCCGACTTTATAATTTTTTTTGAACGATGGACCAGTTGCATAAAAAATGCCGTGCATATCAATATGGTTATTATCGAATCCGTGATTACCAACAGAATATTCTTTATCCTTTTTAAGATCTTTATTTGTAATTAAAGACCATCCGACTTCTGCAAGAATAAACACGTCTCCGATCAAAGAATTGTTTTTAAAGTTGAAATACTCTGGTATATCAGTTTTTTTATAAACTCTATAATTCATTTTATTTTGAACTAAATTTAAATAAGCTTCTTCTAATTCATCTTTAGCACCATAAAGATGCATAGTAGAACCTTTGCCAAAAATTTTAATATTATTATTCGAAATTATTTCCTCAACATTTATTGTTTTATGAGATTCAGTCTTTGTCATACCGTGATCTGATACAATAATTAAATTGACACTATCTGTTAGATTAAGTTGAGTTATTCCATTTATTAAAAATCCTAAAACAGAATCAACAAAATGAACTGCTTTGTTAGTTTCTTCTGAATGAGGTCCGTATTTATGCCCGTAGGTGTCAACCATATCAAAGTAAAGTGTAATAAACTTTGGACGTTTATCGTATGGTAACTTAAGCCAATCCAAAACGCCATTAACACGCTCAAAATAATCCCTATTGTGGTCATATTTTTCATAATAATTTGGTCTTCGGAATTCTAAGTTCATATCAGAGCCAGGCCAAAAATAGCTTGCGGTAATTAATCCTTGCCTTCTGGCTGTTTCCCAAATCATCTCACCTTTATACCATTTTGGATTTCTAACTGCAGAAGTATCACTAATTGAGTAATATTCATCAAAATATTTATCATAAATGTTATTAGAAATAATTGAATGATTTTGAGGATATAAACCTGTAACAATACTTATATGATTTGGAAAAGTATTTGAAGGAAAGGAAGGTTTAAGTGAAAGTGCTTTGACTCCATTTTCTTCAATCAAATTTAAATTAGGTGTTAAATCCTTGTTTGCATAATCCCATCTAAATCCATCAAAAGAGACAAGAATAAGATATGGTGAACTTTGAGCAAATATAATTCGAGAAAATAAAAGGAATAAAATTAAAAAATTATAAAAGTTATTCATATCAACCTAAGTATTATGTTTTAACAATTCGAAATTAGTAAAATCATAATAGAATAACTTTATTAAATTTCAGTTAATTCAGAACTATCAAATAAATTATTTCTTTTGAAGTATTTAAATTTTTTGAGAAGACTGTCTTTATTAAAATTTTTATTTAATTCTTCTAACATTTTATTTAATGGTTCATCATCAAATCTGGGAAACTCTTTCCAATATTTCGGGAAATTGTTATCGAATTTTTTAAATGAATCTTTATCCCAAAGCTCATTCAAATCTATTTCAGTTTTAAATTTTTTCAATAAACTATCAATATCAATTTTGTGAAATTTATCCAGCTTATCATTAAACAAGAAAAATTTATTTTTTTTATTTTGAAAGCAAGAATCATCTGTAATATCTTTATTGAAAAATGAATCTTCTAAAAAAATATTCTCTGCGCAAAAGAAAGTTACTTTATAATTTTCTGAACAATGAATAGTCTGGAAAGCTGATACTTTGTTGAAAAGGAAAAATAATATTACAAAAAAATATTTAATAAGTATATTCTTTTTCATAATAGTCCTCTCTTTTTAGTTATTAAGACTACTATTAAATTGATAATGTTTCAAATTATTCTTGCTCGATGATAATTGTGTTTTCAGGAATTTCTGGTTTCACTAATAGAGTATTTTCTTTTAATAGTGCCACTTGACCGATATCCATACCCTTCTTTTTAATAACATATTTTTTTTGAGTGTATGAAACAGAAACTAAAGATGAGCTCTTTGCTTTACTGTATAATGCTGCAATGCTTGCTGCCTTTTTTAATATAATTTTAGGAATAGCTTCATGTTTATTTTCAACACGAAGAATAACGTGAGAACCGGCTACAGATCTTGCATGAAACCAGTAATCATTTTGCTTAGCAAACTTAAGTGTTAGCAGATCATTTGATTTACTGTCTTTCCCAACATAAACTTTATATTTATTTTCTATTAAAAATTGTTTGAATTTAAACTTAGGTTCATTTGGTTTAACAGAATCATTTTCCATTTTTAATCCTAAATTTTTCCTGAGTAATAAAATATTATCCAAAGATTTACAATTATCCAATTCTCTATTTGCATTTTCTAAATTTGTTATACGCTTTTCAGCATCTGAGAGAATTTTATAGCTTCTTTCAAAAAATATTTTTTCCTCTTTGGCTTTGTTAAAATAATATTCAATGTTCTCCTGCGGATTATATTTTTTGTTTATTTGAATTTTAATTGGTTTATTGTTTTCATAAATATTATTTAAGGTAATTTCATTTAAGCCGGTGTGTAATAAAGATTTATTGATTAAAAGAAGTTCAGCAATTTTTCTGTATTCATCCTCTTTACTTCCAAGCTCAATTCTGGTTTGAATATTTTTCTTTTTATTATAAAGGTAATTCAATTCTTTTTCAATAAGCTTTTTTGTATTGCTGTAAATTTTATTAAAACAATCAAAGTACTTAAGCATATAAAGGTATCTTTTAGTAACTTCAAGCGCGGATTCAAATTCTTCTATTTGAATATTGTCAAGTTTATCAGGTGCTTCAGTGTTGATTTCAGTTTTCTTAATTTGAAAATCCTTAATCAGATAAAAATTGTTGAACAATATTTTTTTAATGTCTGATACAATAGAATCTAAATGGATATTTTGATCTTTACTAATATTATCTATTATTTCTTTAGATATGATTGGATATTTTTCTTTCAATTCCAAAATATTCAGTTTATAGTCTTCAACAGAGAATTCTGGCATTGATAATGGCTTAACGAAATCAAGTAACAAAAACTCATTTCTAATTTTTTCTATCTCTTGATTTGATATCTTTTTAAAGGAGTATAAATTATCAGCATTTAATAAATACACATTAGTAAATTTCCCTCTGATTGTGAAGAATAATGAAATTTCATTTTCTATTTGAAAAATCAAAACCCGATCATTTTTAGCTATAAAAACATCAGAAAATTTAAGATTTTTAATTACAGGGAAGAAATCAAGTGAATTTCGTTTTTTACGATTTGAAGTTTCTATTATCTGAATATAAGGGAGAGAATGATTAACGCATATTTCCATAGTTAATTCTTCACCATCATATAAATTCAAAAACAAAGTATCTTTTTTACTTGTGTAAATATCTATTATTGTCTTGCCTTTGATTCTGCTGCTTAATTCGTTGGCTAATCTACTTAAGAAAAAATAAGATTTAATCATACAGTATAAATTTAATCAAGTTTAACGTTTGAAAAACAATTAACCCATAAATATATTTGGAACGTCAAAAAATACTAACGGAAATTGCTTGTTAAAAAAAGTATCTATCATATTTATATCATTCGTGGTTCTATTTCTCGTTTTGGATAAAGTTATTCTTCCATTTTACGTCTCTTCTGAGGAGATTTCCATCCCTTCAGTTATTGGAAAAACAAAAACAGAAGCAATAAATATTTTAGAATCAAAAAATTTCGAAGTAATAATTGCTGACACTACATATGGTAACGAAATTCCTGCTGGAAAAATTTTTATGCAAAGACCAGAAGCAGGGAAAATTGTAAAATCCGGACGTACTGTATATCTTTTTTTAAGTGGAGGTGAGAAGACAGTTAATGTTCCATTATTAAAAGGAAAATCTGTTATTGATTCAAAATTTGCTTTAGAAAGAGTAGGATTAAAACTTGGTAAGATTGAATATTTACAATCTAATTATCCTAAAGATATGGTTTTTGATCAACAATATGTCGAAGGTACAAAGCTCAAAAGAGGTAGTTATGTTAATATTTTTGTTAGTTCCGGAAATTTAAGCGGACGAATAATAGTTCCTGATTTAGTTGGCAAGTCACTAAATGAAGCCAGACAAATTCTTAGCGATAGCACTTTGCAGGTAGGTAAGATTAACTACTTAATTTCAAATACTCTACTACCAAATACTATATTAGATCAATATCCCGTTTACGGAAATAAACTTAATCCCGGTGACAAAGTAGATTTGTTCGTTACTAAACAAGGAACAATAACTGAAACAACAGAAGAAATACAATATTAAATGAAATACTTAGCACCGTCCATTTTATCCGCAGATTTTTCAAACTTAAGCCAGCAAATAAGATTAGTTGAAATGGCAGGAGCAGATATTATTCATTGCGATATAATGGATGGTCAGTTTGTCCCTAATATTACTTTTGGACCTTTTATAGTAAAAACTATTCGGAAATTAACAAAGCTGCCAATTGATGTACATTTGATGATTAAGAATCCTGATAGTTATATATCTGATTTTGTCAATGCAGGAGCAGATTTTATTTCCGTACATTTTGAGGAAGTTATTCATCTTAACAGAACAATACATCAAATAAAAGAACTTGGAGTAAAAGCTGGTGTTGTTATAAATCCTTCAACACCAGTAAGTTCTCTAACTGATATTGTAGAGTATGTTGATTTTGTGCTAATTATGTCTGTAAATCCTGGATTTGGCGGACAGAAATTTATTATTTCATCTCTAAAGAAAATTCAGGAATGTTACAAATTAAAAAACGAGTTAAATCTTAATTTTCAAATCGAAGTTGATGGTGGAATTAACAAAGAAAATTTAAAAGATGTAATTATTGCTGGCACAGATATAGTCGTAGCTGGAGCATCTATATTTAAATCTGATAATATTAGTGCATCAGTAACAGAGTTTAAAAATATTATTTCTTCAATTTAATTATCTCTTCAATTTTTATGATTGTTCACGTTATCAAAGCTATTGATGATGAAATAGTCCATTATTTAACAAAAAAATACACTATTACTAACTATCAAATTCCAAAAGAACTGGTTGAAATAAAAAATTTAGGTTTTGAAGAAAAAAATTTTTTTGTAGAAATATTTAAAAGTGAATTACAAAATCATTTAGTTATAAGGGAAGACAATACTCATTCAAGTATTTTATTTTTAGATAGTCCATACGAGCTTTTGCACTATTTAATAAAAAATAATTCGTCAAATAAAACCATTTCTGAATTAAAGTTTTCTTTATTGAACTACCTCAATGGCATTAATAAGAAATATGAGATAGGTAATAGAGTTTTTGAATTTAATAAAGCTTATTTAATGGGTATTTTGAATGTAACTCCTGATTCTTTTTCAGATGGAGGAAATTACTTCAAGTTAGAAGACGCCTTAAATTATGGTCTCAAGATGATTGATTATGGTGCAGATATTATTGATATTGGAGGAGAATCCACAAAACCAGGATCAGAATTTATTTCAGAAGAAGAAGAGAAAAGAAGGGTAATTCCAGTAATAGAAAAATTGCTAAAGGAAAAAAGTGATTTAATTTTATCAATAGATACGACAAAAAGCAAAATTGCTGAAATTGCCTTAGATTATGGAGTAAAAATTGTTAATGATATTAGTTCAATGACTTTAGATAAGAATATGATAAAAACTTGTAGTGAAAAAGATGCAGCGGTTATTCTTATGCATATGCAGGGTACTCCCAAAACTATGCAATTGAATCCCACCTATGATGAAGTAGTTTCAGATATTTATAATTATCTCTTTTATAGAATAATAGATATAAGAAAAAATAATATATCAAAAATTATTTTAGATCCTGGTATTGGTTTCGGTAAAAGTATCAGCGATAATTTTACTTTAATTAAACGATTGAAAGAATTTTCGACTTTAGGATATCCAATTTTAATTGGACTTTCTCGAAAATCGTTTATTGGTAAGACATTAAATTTGGATATAAATGATAGAGATTTTCCAACATCAATTCTGGAAACAATTTCTATAATGAATTCAGCAAGAATTATAAGAACTCATAATGTTAAAAATGGCAGAATGTTAGTAGATTTAATAAACAAAATTATTTAGAAAATTGGTTGATTTATTTAAAATAGGTTTTCTGACCATAACTCTATCAGATATTATTGATATTACAATAGTATCTTTCATTTTTTATAAATTATATTCCACTTTAAGAGGAACCGTTGCCGCACAAATTTTTGTCGGATTACTTATCATTTTGCTTATTTCGTTTGTTGCTCAGTTGATTCATTTAAGAGCTGTAAGCTGGCTTTTGAAACTTATAACAGATGTTTGGGTTTTAGCATTTGTTATTCTCTTTCAGCCTGAGATAAGAAGGGTGCTTGTTTTATTAGCTCGTAACCCTGTGATAAAAAATATTTTCAGAGTTGAAGTCAAGCTGCCGGTTGATATAATAGTTGAAGCAGCATTTGAATTGTCCCAGCATCAACACGGTGCTTTAATAGTTTTAATTAAATCTTCTGGAATCAGAGGCTTTGCAGAGACCGGTGAGTTGATTAATGCGAGATTAACAAAATCATTGCTTACTTCTATTTTTTTCCCTCGTTCACCTTTACACGATGGAGCGGTTATTATTAAGGGTGATATTATTGAAGCAGCAAGATGTACGCTTCCACTTTCGCAATTAACTAAATGGAATGATGAAACATTAGGAATGAGACATAGAGCAGGACTTGGGATTTCCGAACAGGCAGATGTCTTATGTATAATTGTATCAGAGGAAACCGGTAGTATTTCTGTAGCTGAAAACGGAGTTTTAGAAAAATCTTTTTCCAAGCAGTCTCTTAAACAAAGAATAAACTCAAGTATCAAATACAATCAAATTCAAAATTGGAAAAGTATTTTTGATAACTTTAAGAAAAAATAATACTTGTGCTGTTATTCCTTTTTTTAATGAAGAGGATTTCATAGTTGAAGTCATTAAAAAGACTTTAAAGTATGTTGATTTGGTTATAGCCGTTGATGATGGTTCAACTGATAATTCTTTGAGTCTCATAAAAAAATTAGATAATGTTGAAATAATTATTCTTGATAAAAATTATGGTAAAGGAGTAGCACTTAAAGCAGGTTTTAGTATGGCAATAGAACTTGATTTTGATACAGTTATAACTTTAGATGCTGACCTTCAGCACGACCCTGATTTTATTCCATTATTTATTGATGCAATAAAAAAATATGATGTTGTAATCGGGAATAGACTTTCAGATTTAAAGAATATGCCTTATCATAGAATAGTAAGTAATTATGTTACTTCGTTTTTGTTATCACTTAAATTGAAAACTATGATTAAAGACAGTCAATGCGGATTCAGAGCTTACAAAAAGAACGTTTTAAAGAAAATCTCGATTCATAGTTCCGGTTTTGAAGCAGAAAGCGAAATAATAGTCAGAGCTATCAGATCAGGATTTAATATAAGTTTTATTGATATTCCAACTATTTATGGTACTGAAAAAAGTAAAATGAAATCTTTTCAGGCAATAAAAGGATTCATAAAAATTTTATTTATGTGATTATGAATAAAAAATGGAAAATATCTGAAATTAAAAATTCAAAAAAATTAAAAGATATTGCCGACATAATTTTAAGGCAAAGAATCAATATTATTTTAGATTTGTTAGAAAAGTATTTAAAGAATAAGACTATTGAAAATTTGCATGATGTTAGAATAGGATTGAGAAGAGTACGTTATAATTTAGAATTATTTTTAGTCTGTTATGATGAATCAACTTTTAGTAAATTTTATAACAAAATTGAAAAACTTCAGAATCTTTCGGGTGAAGTTAGAGACTTAGATGTTCTGTTGTTGAATCTTGAAAAATTAAAACAATCAGGTGTTTTCTTTGAAAATAGTTTGATTGAAAAAGTAAAAGAAAATAGAACAAGTTTTGAGGTTGAACTAAGTAATCAAATAAATAAATTTCTAAAAAGTAAAGCTCTTAAAAAATTTTTAAACGAAATTAATTTGGAGAGGAGTGAAATATGAAAATAAGATATTTAGGTCACTCAGCTTTTCAAATAAAAACTGAAAAGCATGAAATTTTAATAGATCCTTTTATTGATGATAATCCTGTTTCTCCAATTAAATCGAAGGATGTAAAACCTGATTTTATAATTCTGACACATGCACACAGTGATCATTTGGGAGATTCAATTAAAATAGGTACTCGAGATAACCCTTTATTTATTTGTGTCAATGAATTGGCTGAATGGTTGAAAACCAAAGGATTAAATGCTCATAATATGCATATTGGCGGAAGCAGGGAATTTGATTTTGGAAAGGTGAAATTTACAATTGCTCATCATGGTTCATCAACACCGGACGGTCGGTATGCAGGAGAGCCCGCAGGAGTGATTTTAAACATAAACGGAAAAACATTATATCATACTGGTGATACTGGGCTTTTCTATGATATGAAGTTAATTGGAGAGATGAATAATATTGATTATCTGTTCATACCAATAGGTGACAATTTTACAATGGGAATAGATGATGCGGTTAAAGCTGTTGAGTTTATAAATCCAAAAGTAGTTATACCAATTCATTATAATACATTCGGAATAATTGAAGCTAATCCTCAATTATTCAAAGAAAAAGTTGAAGCTAATGGTTTTAAATGTTATGTGATGAAATTTGGCGAAGAAATTGAAGTTTAATTTTTATTTGAAATAATTTAAATATATATGGGAAAAATAATAGCAATAGCCAATCAAAAGGGCGGGGTTGGTAAAACAACTTCTGCTGTAAATTTATCATCTTCTTTAGCAAGTGCCGAAAAACGTTCGTTGTTAATTGACATTGACCCTCAGGCAAATTCAACATCCGGACTTGGAATTCATAATAATTCTATTTCAATTTATGATCTTTTAATAGGCAGTAAAAAAGCTGATGAATTAATTTTGAACTCTTTTATACCTTATCTTGATTTAATTCCATCTCACATAAATCTTGTCGGAGCAGAGATTGAATTAATAAATTTCCCTTCGAGAGAGGTTATTCTAAAGAATACTCTTGCTCCAATAATAGATTTATATGAATATATTTTAATTGATTGTCCACCATCTCTTGGTCTATTGACTTTAAATGCATTAACAGCAGCAAATTCAGTGCTTATTCCAGTTCAGTGTGAGTATTATGCCTTAGAAGGTTTAGGAAAGCTATTAAATACAATCAATATTGTCAAGAAACATTACAATAAAAATCTTGTAATAGAAGGTGTACTACTTACTATGTTTGATTCCAGACTTCGTCTATCTCATCAGGTAGCCGAAGAAGTCAGAAAATATTTTGGTGATAAAGTTTTTAATACAATTATTCATCGAAATGTAAGAATATCTGAAGCACCAAGTTATGGTAAACCAATATTATTTTATGACGCAGTCTCTTCCGGAGCAAAGAATTATATGGCTTTAGCTTCTGAAATAATTGAACGTAATTCATTATCAATTTCTAATTTTGCTAATGTCTAAAAGTAGATCAAGTTTAGGACGAGGATTAGATGCACTTTTAAATTCTTCACTTAAAGATGAGAAAGAAATAAAATACTCTGAAGAATTATCAAATCTAAATCCTGATGATGGTAAGATGGAAAATGTTCTTGCCAAGATTTCTGTTGATTTAATTCAACCAAATCCTTTTCAACCAAGAATGACATTTGACCCAGCAGCTCTTGATGAATTAAAAAAATCAATTTTAATGAATGGACTTATTCAACCAATAACTGTGAGACGAACATCTCACAATCATTATCAACTTATATCTGGTGAGAGAAGACTTAGAGCATTTAAAGATCTTGGTTATAAAGAAATTCCTTCATATATAATCAGAGTAGATTCAGATGAAATTCTTTTAGCACTTGCACTTATAGAAAATATTCAGCGTGAAAGGTTAAATCCTATTGAAATTGCTCAAGCTTATAAGAGATTGATGAATGAGTGTAATTTAACGCAGGAGGAGATTGCAGAAAAAGTTGGTAAAGATAGAACAACTGTAGCAAATACTTTAAGGTTGCTTAAATTACCTGAGATTATTCAAAAAGCTTTAATTGAAGAAAAAATTACTATGGGACATGCTCGTGCAATTTTAAGTTTACCTAATGAAAGAGTTCAGATTCTCGCTTATGAAAAGGTTCTTGAAGAGAAATTATCAGTAAGAAAAATTGAGAAGTTAGCGAAATCAATCAATACTTCAGGAAATATAAGCAGTGCTTTAAGTAAGTCATTTTCAAAACAGAAGAGCTTAAATATTCACGTTAATGAATTAGAAGACAGGTTTCAAAAAATATTTGGCACTAAAGTTAATTGTAATCAGAAATCAAATGGAGCAGGAGAAATAATAATATATTTTTATTCTAATGATGAACTTGAGAGACTTATTGAAATGATTGAATCGCTCAATGAAAAATATAGTTAAAATATTTTTTTCTTTTATTATTTATTCATCACTTACCTTTTCTCAGATTGACAACTCTTCGCTTCCTTTAAAGAATAATCCTACTGATTCTGTTTTTGTTATGAATAAATCGCCCTGGGGTGCCGTTTTAAGAAGTGCATTGATTCCTGGATTTGGTCAAATTTATAATGAATCCTACTGGAAAGCTCCGATAATCTGGGGATTAGCCGGCTGGTTTATTTACAATTGGAAGGATTTGAATAATTTATATAAAGATAATCAAGAGCTTTATAAATTAAATAATCAAAGCATATACAGAATTCGACGGGATTTTTACAGAGATCAAAGAGATAAATTTGCTATCTATCTGGGATTAGTATATTTCTTAAATCTTGTTGATGCTTACGTTGATGCACATCTTTTTGATTTCTCTATTGACAGTAATTCTTTGAATGATTTTCAATTCAATTTTCGCTTTCATATAAAATGAATAATGACAGCGTTATAGTTTGTCAAAATTGTAAGACCGAAAATCCTTATTTTCAGCTAAATTGTAAGAAGTGTAATTATTTTCTAAGAGATAAAATTTCCAACATTGATCTCGGAGAAATTTTAATTTTATTAATCGAAAGTCCAAAAATTGCTTTCGAAAAAATTATTTTCTCAGAAAATAAAAATTATGTTTTAATTTTACTTTTTCTTATTTCTTTTAGATTTTTAATCCTTTCAAGGTTTATTTCTGTCCCTTTTCTTAGAGATGATTCTGATTACAGTTTATTTTCAACTCTGATTTATTTCCTTTTATCTACATCTTTAACTTTTTTCATTATTGTGTTTTTAACAAATCTTATCATAAAAAAATTAAGAGTACTCTCGAGAATCAAAGACGTTTTTTGTGTTATTCTATATTCCTTCATACCTTCAATATCAGCTCTTTTCATATTGTACCCTATTGAATTAGCCTTATTTGGGAAATACCTGTTTTCTAATAATCCCTATCCTTATAGTATTAAAGAGAATGTTTTTTATTTTCTATCAGCATTTGAAATGTTATTAATTATATGGTCTTTCGTATTGCATATAAAAGCAATTCGTTCATTAAAAGTTAGGAAGAGAGCATCATTACTAATTTCTTTATTAAATTATTTTATTATTATTGGCTACTTGTTATTATCAAAAAATATTTTTATTTGAATTATGAATTATAAAACTGATGTATTAATCATCGGCAGTGGAATTGCCGGATTATTTGCTGCAATAAAAATTTCTGATTATGCCGATGTTATTTTAATTACTAAAAAAGATAAAACTGAATCAAATACAAATTATGCACAAGGTGGAATTGCTTCAGTTATAGACTCAAGCGATTCATTTGATAAGCATATTCAGGATACTTTAATTGCCGGAGCAGGCTTATGTCATCGGGAAATAGTTGAATTATTGGTAAAAGAAGGTCCTCAAAGAATTTCAGATTTAATTAACATCGGTACAAACTTTACTAAAAAAGATGGTAAATTTGATTTAATTAAAGAAGGTGGGCATTCTCATTCAAGAATATTACATTCAAAAGATTTAACGGGACAAGAAATTGAGCGATCTTTAGTAGAAGCTATAAATCAAAGAAAAAATATTCAAATAATAGAAAATGTAACTGCAATTGATTTTCTTACAGAACATAACCTTAAAAGAAATCAAAAAATCAGACTCAAGAATAAGAATTGTTGGGGTGTTTATGCTCTTAAAACTCAAACTAATGAAGTAATTAAAATAATATCAAAAGCAACTCTTCTTGCAAGCGGAGGACTTGGTCAGGTTTATTTACATACCACCAACCCTAAAATTGCTACTGGAGATGGTTTTGCTATGGCATATCGTTCCGGGGTTAGAATTGCTAATATGGAATTTATTCAATTTCATCCCACAACTTTGTATGGTTCATCAAATTTACCTGAATTTGAATCACGGTCTTTTCTTATTTCAGAAGCATTAAGAGGATTCGGCGGAATTCTAAGGACAAAGGATGGTGTTCCTTTTATGGAAAAATATGATGAAAGGAAAGAACTTGCCCCAAGAGATATAGTCGCTCGTGCAATAGATTCAGAACTAAAAAGAACTGGAGATGATCTTGTTTATTTAGATATTACCTTCAAAGATAGTTCTGAAATAATTGATAGATTTCCAAATATCTATAATACTTGTAAAAGATTAGGTATTGATATTACAAAAGACTTAATTCCAGTTGTTCCAGCTGCTCATTATGCTTGTGGTGGAGTTATGGTTAATGAAAATGGAAATACATCATTAAATGGACTATTTGCCTGTGGTGAAGTTTCAATGACTGGCGTACACGGTGCAAACAGACTTGCAAGTAATTCACTTTTAGAGGCAGTTGTTTTCGCTAATAGAACTGCGGTGGATATAAAGAAATTTATTCAGGATTATCAAATCTCTATTCCGGATATTCCAGATTGGGATGATACAGGTACTTTAAGTCAAGATGAGAAAATTCTTATTACTCACACTATAAAAGAAGTTAAGCAAACTATGTGGGATTATGTTGGTATTGTCAGATCAGTGCAAAGATTATTAAGAGCTAAAACAAGAATCTCATATCTTCAAAAAGAAAATAATTATCTTTATAAAAAGACTAAAATATTTAATGAAATTTTAGAAGCAAGAAATCTGATAACTTGTGCTTCAATTATTATCAAATGTGCTCAGCTTCGGAAAGAAAGCAGAGGACTTCATTATATTATTGATTATCCTGAATCAGATGCTGATTTTCTCCGAGATACAATAATTCAAAAAGAAGTTTATTAAAAAAATATTTCTGAAATCTTATGTTTTATAATATATTTCAAAAAAAGATTTGGAGGAATAATGAATATCAATCAGAATGAAGAAAATCTCTCTGCTTATGAAAAAGCAGCAAAAGAAGGAATTGATCCAAGATGTATCCCGCAAAAATTAACTGAACAAGTTCCAATCCACAATGAAATTATATATCCTGATTATACAGATGAACATCACGAAATTTGGAAATTTCTTTATAACAGACAGATGGGCTATCTTCCAAATCGAGCTGCTGATGAATATCTCGAAGGTGTTCAAAAATTAAATTTATCTCCTGATAAAATTCCTAATCTGAAAGAAATTAGTAATGTATTTTATGAAACTACTCAGTGGAAAGTTGCACGTGTTCCAGGTTTAATAGATGTTGAAGATTTTTTCAAATTAGTAAGTCAGAGAGTTTTTCCTTCAACCGATTATATTAGAAATAAAGAAGAACTTGATTATACTCCCGCACCAGATTTATTTCACGATATTTTCGGGCATATGCCAATGTTGACAAATCCAAGTTTTGCAAATTTTTATCAAAAGTTTGGAATTGCTTCTTTAAGGGCAAACCCTGCTGATAGAAAACAATTAGAAACACTGCACTGGTTTACAGTAGAATTTGGTTTGATAAAAAATCAAATTGCTACAAGAATCTATGGTGCCGGTATTCTTTCATCATTAGGTGAAGTACAACACGCTTTATCAGATGAAGTTGAGGTTAGAGAATTTGATGTTGAAAAAATAATAGTTCAGGAATATGATGTATGGCATCTTCAACCAATTTTGTTCGCAATTGAATCATTTGAGCAATTAGAGCAAGGGTTTGATCATTGGTGCAAGAAAAAAGGATTACTCTAATTTTTATTCCTGCACTTTTGATAAATTAAATCTTTTTCTTGCGTTTGAATCCAGATAAATTTTTCTGAGTCGAATGGATTTAGGTGTAACTTCAACCATTTCATCATCCTGGATATATTCAAGAGCTTCTTCGAGTGAAAATTTAACTGGAGGAATAATCTTAATAGCCTTATCTGCTCCTGAAGCTCTCATATTTGTAAGTTTTTTACCTCTCTGAATATTTACTTCAATATCCATTTCTTTATTATGTTCACCAATAATCTGCCCCTGATAAATCATTTCACCTGGTTCAATAAAAAATTTGCCCCTGTCCTGTAAAGAATCTATTGCATAAGCAGTGGTAGCACCTTCATCATTAGATATAATCACACCATTTCTTGTTTTATTTATTGAGCCCTTAAAGAACTCATATTGATAAAACTGATGATGAACTATTGCCTCACCAGAAGTGATTGTTAATATTTTAGTTCTTAATCCCATTAAACCACGAGACGGGACGTGGAATTCAATTGCTGTCAAAGAACCTTTATTTTCCATTTTGATTAATTGACCTTTTCGCTGACTTACCAACTCAATTATTTTACCCACGTATTCTGAAGGAGTATCAATAGTGAGAACTTCGATAGGCTCTGCTTTTTTATTATCAATTTCTTTATAAATAACTTTTGGTTCACTCACTTGTAATTCGTAACCTTCTCTTCTCATATTCTCTATTAAAATTGATAAATGAAGGATGCCGCGACCAGAAACTTTATAACTATCAGGAGAATTTGTTTCCTCAACTCTTAAGGCGACATTTTGTTTAAGTTCTTTATATAATCTATCTCTTAGTTGACGTGAGGTTACAAATTTCCCTTCTTTACCATAAAAAGGAGAATTGTTTACTGAAAAAGTCATACTAATTGTTGGTTCATCAATTGAAATAATTGGAAGTGGTTCTGGATTTAATTCATCAGAAATTGTATCACCAATATCTATATCTTCAATACCAACTATTGCACAGATATCACCGCATTTAACTTCTTCAACTTCAACTCTTTGTAATCCTTCAAAAACAAAAAGTTGTTTTGGTTTAATTTTATGAATATCACCGTTTCTTTTGATTATAACCAAATTATCTGATAACTTTAAATTTCCTCTGAATATTCTGCCAATTCCAATTCTTCCAACATAATCATTATAATCCAATGTAGTTATTTGCATTTGAACACTACCTTCATTGAACGGAGGTTCAGGTATGAAATTTATTAATCCATCGAGAAGAGGAGATAAATTCGTCGGTTTATGATTTAAATTTTCAACTGCCCAGCCATTTCTTCCACTTGCATAGAATACCGGAAAATCAAGTTGTTCATCATTAGCATTTAATTCTATGAATAAATCATAAATTTCATCTAAAACTTCAGCAGGTCTATTATCTGGTCTGTCAATTTTATTTATTACAACAATAGGTTTAAGATTAAGTTGCAATGCTTTTTGCAATACAAATTTGGTTTGAGGCATAGGACCTTCGAAAGAATCAACAAGCAAAAAAACTCCATCAGCCATTTTGAGAACACGTTCGACTTCGCCGCCAAAATCAGAATGTCCGGGCGTATCAATAATATTTATTTTATGATCTTTATAAATTATACTAATGTTTTTAGCAAGAATAGTTATTCCACGTTCTTGTTCTAAATCATTTGAATCTAAAAATCTTTCTCTAATGTTTTGATTTTTTCTAAAAACATTACATTGTTTTAATATTTGGTCAACAAGGGTTGTTTTACCGTGATCAACGTGTGCAATTATTGCAACATTTCTTATTTTTCTTATCAAATTCTTATCTCTCTATTTTACAATTTTAGAAATTTCTTTAAACTCAGGTGTTCCACATACTTCTAATAACTCAAATAAAACAGATTCAGTTGTAGTAATTTCGGCTCCGTGATTTCTCATGCGTTCGATAGCAAAATTATAATCTGTAATTTTTCTTGATGAAACTGCATCAGCGGCTAAATTAACCTGAAAATCATTGGATAATAAGTCTAACACTGTTTGTTGTACACAAACGTGACTTTCGATACCAGTTACAACAATCTGACTTAAATTTTTCCCTTGAAATTCTTCGAATAAATTCTCAGCTCCAAAACAACTAAAGGACATCTTCTGATAGGCTTTATAATCTTGCAATTCATCTAAAATTATTTTTGAAGTTACTCCTAATCCTTTAGGATACTGTTCGGTATAAAAGATCGGCAAATTCAAAATTTTGAAGCCCTTAATTAGCTTTAACGTATTTTGCAACACTAAATCATTATTAGCAATAACTGGCAAAATCCTTTCTTGCATATCAATGATTAGTAAAGCTGATTTTTCTTTTTTTAATAACAAAGAATGTCTTTTCATATATATAAACCTTAACTTTAACTTAAACTTTAACTCTAACCTAAACTACCAACACCCCCCTCAATAAATCTCATCCATTCCATATTTGCCGCAGGCATACATCATCAGAATTGAGGCGAGGTCAATTAAAGCTTTTTTTTGTTCGTCGGCGTGAATTACAAGGTCATAAATTTCAGCCATAAATTGAAAATTGGTTAGAATTTTTTTTAATTCACGAATTGAAGGTTCACCGTGCCAGTATGCTACTTGTTTTGTTAAAGTTTTTTCAAATCTTCTTAGAAAATCTTTAAAAGAAATCAAGTGCGTTGCATTTGCGTGTCTCGGGTGGCAAATTGAGATTAGGTCATTGAAATATTTATCCCAATTTTTCGCAAGCTCTTTATTTCTTAAATCCATAATATATCTTACAGCATCAAGAGAAAAATTAGCTTTTGTTGTTACCTTAAATTGAGGGATAATTGCATAGCCATCAAAACTAATATCATCATTTTCTTCATCGTAATACTTCCAACGTTTTATAAGCTGATTTGGAGTAACAATTGCAATAACTTTCTCTAAAGAACTATCAGTTACGATAAATTTTCTTTGCTGAAAACTCACAACCGTTAGCCAATGCTCCCAATTATCTACACTCAAAATGCAAGGAAAACCTTTTTTGATATATTCTTTAAGAGATTTTATTGCCTCATCAGGTTTCTCACGACGAAAATATTTCATTTTACAATCATAAAATTTTGCTGCTTTGGCTAATCCAATTTCATCAGTTCCGTACCACCAAGTGCTTCCTGCTTTTAGAGCAATTTGGTTCTCACTTTCAAATCTGCCTAACATTACAAGCGCATATTTGAGAGCAAAAGGACCACATTGATATTTATTCGGTTGAGGATAAAAACTCATATTTTTTTTAATTTTTAATAACAAACATAAAAATACAATCAATTATTTATAAATAAGAGATTAAATTTGTTATATGAAAATAAAAAATCTTAAAGTAGCATTATATTATAATGAGCCGAATCCTGAATTATATAAAAAGATTGAAAATGGCTTGAAACCGCTTCATTTTGAACCTTATTTCGAGATTGATAAAACCTCTCCTTTAGATGAATATGATAAAATGGTTGAAAAATTAAAAAAAATGGGCTTTTTAGCTTATTCATTTAACATTAAAGATAATATTGATTCTTTTCTGAATGATTATTTTACTGAGAAACCTGATATAGTTTTTAATTTTATTGAACTTTATAGGGAAAGAGTAGAATTAGAAGCAAGTGTTGTTGGACTGTATGAATTATTAGACATTTGCTATACCGGCGCACCGCCGATGGCTTTAATCAATTCTCAAAATAAACAATTAACTAAAAGAATACTTAGATACTACAACATTAAAACTCCGGATTTTTTCTACATAGATAAAAAAAAATCGAGATTTAAGAACTCATTACCATTTCCTTTAATAGTAAAGCCAGCTTTTGAAGATGCAAGTGTAGGAATTGACAATAATTCAATTGTTCATAACAATAAAGAATTAAAAAACAGAATAGAGTATGTTTTTGATAGAATTAATCAAACAGCATTAGTTGAACAATATATTGAGGGAAGGGAAGTTAATGTATCTATTTTGGGAGATACTGATCCTAAAGTACTACCAATAAGTGAAATAGATTTTTCTCGAATGCCTGAACATTTATATGGTATTGTAAGCTATCAGGCTAAATGGGACCCTTTACACGAAGCTTATCATAAAACTATTCCCGTTTGTCCTGCAAAATTGCCAAAGAAGGTTGAGAAAAAAATCAATGATATAGCAATTAAAGCATTTAAAATAATGGGCTTAAGAGATTATGCCAGAGTTGATTTAAGATTGGATAAAAATTTAGAACCTTACGTTTTGGAGGTAAATCCCAATCCTGATTTAACAGAAGATGCAGGATTTATGAGATCTGCTAAAGCAGCAGGATATTCTTATTCGAAGACATTAAAAAAAATAATTGAATTTGCTTTGAGAAGAAGGAAAAACTTTAAAGGAGCTCTTTAAAAAAGAAAAAATTGTCGAGGTTGCCCAAAAAGTTAAAAATTGTCAGTCTTCGACAAGCTCCATTAGACTTAGTGAGAGATTTATTTTAATTTTATAAAAAACATTTAATAACAATATAAGGATTAAATAAAATACCCAAAGAACCGAGTAAGTCTATGGACTCGCTCAAGTTAAAACTATAGT
>Ga0308414_1000059_pt1 | contig 58704 bp, 48 predicted proteins | sample HotsprSampleOS50_FD_205667 | JGI IMG/M metagenome (GOLD analysis project Ga0308414, IMG submission 205667) | Hot spring phototrophic mat microbial communities from Octopus Spring, Yellowstone National Park, Wyoming, United States - 20090730_OS50 ... | reverse complement strand
GGGTTGTGCGGGGATTCGGCGTGCGTGTGTGTGCGGGGAACGGACGTGGGGACCACGTCCCTCCATGGGGTTGTGCGGGGATTCGGCGTGCGTGTGTGCGCGGGAAACGGACGTGGGGACCACGTCCCTTAAAAATGTCGCCAAAACCGGAGTTTTGTGCGAAAATGCCGCAGTTCTGTGAAGGTAATTGCCCGCTGCGATAGATAAAATGAAAAAGTAGAAGAGAGCCTATGAGAAACACGTTGTATGCAACAGCAGTACTGGTGATGGCGTGCGGCGGCGCGTTGGCGCAGGCGAATGTCAACGAGAGCTTGGTGCAAACGACCTTGTATGTCAATTGCATGCATCCGAATGCGTCGAATGGGAACACGGGCTTGGATGCGAATTATCCTTTGCTGACGGTGAGCGCGGGGGTGGCGCGGGCGAAGACGTTTATCAACACGTACAAGGCGGGGACGAAGGTGTAGGTGTTTCCCGGCGTATACCGCGAAGCATGGGGCGGACCAAAGCGGGTTGAAACTGACAACGGCCAACGCGCCGCTAGTGATCGAAGGGACGAACGGGACGGCGGACCAGATTGTAGTGAGCGGCTCGCTGGCGATGACGAACGGCTGGGGCGTGTATGCAGCGGGGATTTACAGCAATTATTGGCCGTACAATTGGGGTGTCAACACGCAGCAGGCGCAGTACGGCAACACGGGCTTGTCGGCGCGGCGCGAGATGCTGGTGGTGAACGGGAAACTCTTGGAACAAAAGGAGAGCGTGAGTGCGTTGCGGCCGGGGACGTTCTGTGTGGATGAAGCGGCGGACCGCGTATATATCTGGCCGGCAGACGGCATCAATCTGCACCATGTGTTGATTGAGAATGCGGTGTGGCCGCGGCTGGCGCGGTTTGAGGCGAGCACGAACATTGTGCTGCGCAATCTGACGGTGCGGCATTACAATTTGCCGATTTGGTATGACACGACGAATCCGGAGTGGTGGTATCAAGGGTGGGGGCGGGCGCTGGTGATGAACAGTTGTGTGAATGTGCTGGTGGATGGCTGCCGGTTTGAGTGGAACAACAGCGGGGGGCTGGCATTTGGGAAAGCAAGCGGGAACGCGCCGGCGCGGCACATTACGGTGACGAACAGCGTCTTCAGGTGGAACGGGCATGGCGGCTTGACGGGCGGGGAGTTTACGGACGCGCTGGTGGTGGATGTGGAGACGGCGTACAACAATTGGCGCGGGGCGCTGGCGGGGTATTATGGCTGGTCGAGCGGCGGGGTGCGGCTTAATGTGATCCACCGGGTGCGGCTGCGGCGGGTGACGGCGCGGCACAACTTATCGCCGGGCATCTGGCTCGACACGGACATCAAGGATGTGGTGGTGGAGGGAAGCCGCGCGGAGAACAATCTTTCGTCAGGGATATTTATCGAGAAGACGCCCGGGCCGTGCGTGGTGAGCAACAGTATGTGGTATGGGAATTACAAGGGCATCAGAGGTGCGGATTCGGAGCAGGTGCTGATTCAGAATAATCTGTCGTGGTGCAACGGCGGGGGGCAGATTTCGTTTGACAAGAATTTTGACCCGGGGTATCCATACAGTGATCTTGAGACGGGGATAGCCGCGACGTCGTATTTTCGCGCGTGGGACATTCATTCGAATATGCTGGTGAGCTGCGGGGCGCAGCAGATGGTGTATCAGCAGAGCGGGTTTGATTGGACAAAGTATTTGTGGAACACGAACATCACGACGCTGGCGGCGCGCAGCAATCATTGGTGGAACGGGTGGAACGGGGTGGTGTTTGATGTACGGGATGTGGCGCGGACGAATTGGACGGGGTGGACGAACACGGTGGGGCGCGGGGGCGCGCGGCTGGGATATGGCGACCGGTGGGGCGATCCGGGGCTGGTGGCCACGGCGGCGGCGGGGAAAGTGGCGTGGCGGTTTTATCATAACGTGATAGGGGCGACGATTGATGATGTGGAGAGCGCGCCGGGCTTTTCGGGGAATTTTGCGGGCGTGGCGCTGGCGGAGCGCGCGGAGAGCGTGCGGGGGTTTGGGGATGACTGCGCGGTGCGGCTGAGCGCGCTGCTGGCGCCGCCGCTGACGGGCTGGTACCGGTTCTGGATTGCGGGGGCGGACGCGGCGCGGCTGAAATTGAGCCTGGATACCAACCCGGCGAATGCGGGCGTAATCGCGGAGATGAGCGCGCCAGCGGGGCTTTTCTGGGATGTGCAGGCGCAGCAGATGTCCACGGCGGTGTGGCTGTCGGCGGGGGCGCAGTATTATATCGAGGCGACCGGGCTGGCATCGCGTGATGGGAATGATGACGACCAGGTGGCGGTGGCGTGGCAGCGGCCGTGGGGGGATGGGAATGCGGGGCCGGCGCGGGAAGTGATACCGGCGATGTATCTGCAGGATGTGCTGCCGGGCGCGGCGGGCGCGCCGCCGGTGCCGGCGACGATCACATGGAACGGGCCGCAGAATTATTGGGGCAGCGGGGCAAACTGGACGGGCGGCACGGCGCCGCGCAATGACATTGTAACGGACACGGCCAGTTTCCCATCGAGCGCGGGGCAGAAGACGGTGATGATCAGCAATGACCAGCGCGTGTGTGGGATGCGCTTTCATAATAGCGACACGTACACGTATCAGTTTACGAACGCGGGGAACGAAGCGGTGCTGTGGGTTGGGACGAACGGGCTGGGGTACAGCGGCGGGGGCGGGCAGGTGGTGTTTGGCTGCCCGGTGGGGGTGCCGGCGCCGCAGACATGGGTGAAGAGCTGGAATGCGGAAGCGCTGATGTGCCAGCGTGGGATAGATGTGCTGGACACGCTGACGCTGGACATACGCGTGGGGCGGCTGGATGTGCAGGGGCTGCGGGGCGGCGGGCGGATGGCCACGCAGAACGGCGGGTGGAGCGGGACGGTCCGGCTGCTGAGCGACAGCAGCGGGAGCTTTAGCGGGCGGTGGGACATGGCGGGCGGGACGGTGGAAGCGTGGGCGAGTGGGGCGCTGGGGAACGGCCCGGTGTATTTTGCGTCTGGGAACGGGCAGAAGCCGAAACGGCTGCTGATCGCGCGCAGTGGCGTGAGTATCAGCAATGAATTGCACTTGCTGGCGGGCGCGCTAGGCACATGGACCAATCATTATGCGGGCGTGGCAGGCGTGGGCGTGACAGGCGTATTTGCCGGGCCGGTGCGGCTGGGGCAGCAGACGACGTTCTGGGCGTCGAACCAGAGTGTGGCCGTGTTTGCGGGCAATGTGCGCAACCAGGACAATCAAACAGGCGCGGTGATGGTGAACGGCGGGGGGCGCGTGGTGCTGGCGGGCAGCAATACCTATGCGGGCGAAACGCGCATCGAACGTGGTATACTAGAAGTGATGAACACAAGCGGCTCAGCGACGGGGACGGGCGCGGTGTGGATTGCAGCGGGCGGGACGCTGCAGGGGAATGGGCGCGTAAGCGGGCTGGTGCAGTGCGGCAGCGGCGCGCGCGTGGCGCCCGGGGCGAGCATCGGCGTGCTGAGCGTGGGCGCGCTGACATTGACCAATGGCAGCGTGTATGAATGGGAGGTAACGACGACGCCGACGTGCGATGTGCTGAACGTTGCGGGCGTGCTGACGTTGCCGGCCGCGGCCAACAGCGTGACGGTTGAAGTGCATGGCACGAGCATGCTGAATGTGCCGCAGCCGTTTTTGACCTACGGCACGCTGGCGGGCGCGACGACCAACGTGTTTTATGTTGATTTAACGCAGGCGGGCAATGCGGCGGAAAAAACCGGGTATGTGCAGAATACTGGCAGCGGGACGCTTTCGATGGTAATTGTGCCGGAGCCGGCGGCGGGCGGCCTGCTGGCGCTTTTTGCGGCGCGGGCGGTGCGCGCGAGGAATAATGACTGAACTGGGAACACATATATGACACGATGGACATTGTGCTGGCACAGCATAATCTAGCTCGCGTGCGCGACAGGCGTTGCGCGCGAGTACTACGTGGCGACAAACGGCAATAACTATGGCGCGGGGACGATCAATGCGCCGTACCGGACGATCCAATTTGCCGCAGACCGCGCGCGCACGGGCGATGTAGTGATCATCCGCGGCGGGGTGTATCGCGAGCAGGTGCGGCCGGCATATTCCGGGCAGGCCGGGCTGCCGATCATGTATAGGCCCTCTATGACCAATGGGACTTATGAAGACGTAGTGATATCGGCATGTGAGGTTGTGTCTGGCTGGACGTATTATGCGACGGTGAACGGCACGGTGGACATTTACCGCGCGGCGGCGACGGCCAAGATCACCGACACGTCGGTGCAGTCGCAGCTGTTTGTGGACGGGCGGATGATGGTGGATGCGCGCTGGCCAAATATCAGCGTGAATGATGTGACGTATATCAAGAATGAACACAAGGCATGCGCGACGGGGGCCAGCGGGACATTTGCGCAGGGCATCACCACTAACAAATTCGGCTGGTACGAGGCGCCGGGCGTCGCAGGCTTTGCCCAGGATGCGTTGCGCGGCGCCAAAATCAATTTTATGCCCGGGCGCATGTGGTTTATGTACACGGGCAATGTCAGCAGCAATGACGGCCAGCGCGTCTACATTGATTTGAACGGGACGGCGCACAGTTTTGATACTTGGGCGAACTGGCCGCAGATCAGCAATTTTTTCTATGTGTGGGGGCAGCTGGGGCTGCTGGACGCACGCGGGGAGTACTTCACGGATGGCACGAATTATTATCTGGCGACGCCCAGTGGGCTGCATCCGAGCAATCATGTGATTGAGGCGAAAGCGCGGCTGTATGCGTTTAATCTTAATGCGCGCTCGTATACACATCTGGAGGGGTTGCGGTTTTTTGCAGGGACACTGGTGACGGATGCGGGCAGCAACAACAATGAGTTCCGCAATCTCGATGTGCAGTATGTGGGGCATATTTTGGACATGTCGCGGGTGAACACGACCGCGCAACAGCCGCGGGTGTTTGGGATCAACGGGCGCTGGAACGTGCTGCGTGACAGCCGGCTGCGCTACAGTGCAAGCGTGCTGCTGTCGCTGAGCGGCAAGAACAACCTGGCGGAGAACAATGTCATCAGCGACGCGGCGTATTTGATCGGGGTTGCAGTGGCGGCGAATCATCAAACGCAGTTTGGCTATCTTGCGCCGCCGCACGATGCCACGGAGAAAAACGTGTTGCGGGGCAACACGGTGTACCGCGGCAGCTACACCTTGGTGGAGACGTCGCCCGGGCGTGACATTGTGGGCAACGACGTGTACGAATCGCACGCGCAGGGAACGGACGTGGGCATTGTCAGCGGCTGGGCTATTGACGGCCGGGGCGCCGTGATTGCATCGAATTTTGTGCATACTGCGCCGGCCATTAACGATGCCAGTCTAGGGTACTATGGCGGGCATGGGATTTATCTGGACAAAGCCACGAAGAATTTCCTGATATGCAACAATGTAGTGTGGGACACCACGGCGGGCGCGATTCACATGATGCAGTACAACGGTGACGGGTACACGAATATACCGGACTGCAACCGCAAAGTGTATCACAACACGATGCGGGGGAAATTGACATTCAACAAATGGGCGGCGACGGAAACCGCGGGCACGGAGTTTATCAACAATGTGGCGACGGAAATTGAAAGCAACGACATTCCGGCGACGACGAATTATTGGGTGATGACGCATAATTACAGCACGACAAATGACGGCGAGTTTGTGCAGATCGGGCGGTATGATGTTCGCTTGCAGAGCTGGTCGGGAGCGGTGGATTATGGGATGGTGATTACGGGGTTTACGAGCGGGTCTGAGGGGAGTGCGCCGGATGCGGGGGCGTATGAAGGGCAGGCGCGCTGGCGGCCGGGCGCGGTGATTCGGGCGCTGGATGTGCCGGCGTTGCAGATCAGTTTTCGGCCACTTGGCGGCGCGACGGCGGTGTGCATGGTGGCGGGGTTGCCGGAAGGCCGGATATTGCCTGCGGCGTTTGCCGTGAAGGCTGGCACGAATGCCTTCAGCGGCACATTCGACAACATTACGGATTACAGCGTGCATCTGACGCGCGGCGAAGCGTATGATGTGGCGCTGCCGGCAGAAGGCGTGCGGTTTCCCTATTGGGTGACGCTGGACGGCAGCAACGAGTATTACATGGGAACAGGCGTAGTGAGTGCGGCGCGGGTGGACAATGTGACGCCGGACGAAGGCGACGCGGGGGGGAATTATCCTGTGATTGTCAATCGCGCGGGCTTTATGACAAAAGGCGCGACGCAGGTCACGTGCGGCGGGCTGGCGGGCGCGGCGGTGTCTGTGCTGGATGACAGCGCACTGCAGGTGCGCGTGCCGGCATGGACAGGCGCGGTGCCGGCAATGGTAAGTGTGGCAGTGTATAATCCGGATGGCACGTGGGCGGTGGGGACGAATGTCTTTACGTATGTGCCGGAAATTGGAATCGGACCTCTAGGACTTACAGGACTTATTTTGCTTGGTTTGGTGAGGAAAGGCAGATGAGCAGGGAATATGTGGTGGCTGCGCGAGGCGCGGCGGAGCAGAAAGAAGGAACGTGTGCGTTGCAGGAGGCGCTGGCGGCGGTGCAGCCGGGCGATATCATCACGCTGCTGCCGGGCGTGTACCGCGAGCGGCTGGTGTTGCGCACCAGCGGGACGGCGGACGCGACGATAACGATCCGCGCGGCGCGGCCAGGCACGGCGGTGCTCACGGGCGCGGATGTCGTAAGCGGCTGGACGCCGGACGATGAGACGGGCAGTGTGTGGCGGAAGCACGGGCTGGGGCTGCAGCTGCCGCGTGCGCTGGACAAAGGGCTGCTGGCCGGCCGCAGCGAGCAAGTGTTTGTGGACGGCATTTTGCTGCGCCAGGTGTTGCATCGTGATCAGATGGTGTCCGGAACGTTCTGTTACGATGAAGCAGCTGATGTGTTGTATATCGCGCCGCATGTATTCACGGGCGAACTGCGCGAAGGGACGACGGTGTTTAACAGCGGGGCGATTACTGGGAATAAGGCGTGGGAAGTGCGGCGCGATGACCCGGAAACGGCGTGGCAATTTTTGCTGGCGCCGTTCCGGCCGGAGGAGCATGTGATCGAAGTGACCACGCGCACCAACATCCTTTCGCTGGGCGACGAGCAGCAGCAGGAACGGGTGGCGCATGTACGTGTGCAGAGGCTGTGGCTGCGGGCTTCGGCGGACAAGCCACAGCGCAGCATGGCGGCGCTGATCGGAGACCATTTAGTGCTGGAAGAGTGCGTGCTGGAGCATGGCGCGGCGCGCGGGCTGACGGTGCGCGGAAACGATGTGCACGTGCGGCGCTGCCGCCTGCAGTACAACGGCCAGATGGGCTTCGCCGTGGTGGGCAGCGCGCGCTTTGTGATGGAACAGTGCCGCGTGTGCTACAACAATTACAAGCATGCGGATTTTGTCTGTTTTGAAAACGGCGGGTGCAAAATTGTGCGCACGCGTGACAGTGTCCTGCGGCAGATAGTGTGCATCGGCAATGACGGGCCGGGCTTGTGGTTCGACATTGACAACGAGCGGAATGTCATCGAGCGCTGCTGGTGTGAAGGCAACAGCGGGCCGGGCATCATGTACGAAATCTCCACGACAGGTGTGATCCGCAACAACATCTGTGTGCGGAATGGGCATCAATACAAAAAAGATGTGACGTTCAATGCGGCGCACACGTCGGTGGGGCACATCGAACCGGTGTACGGCCAGGGCATTTTGATCCAGTTGTCGTCGGGATGCGAGGTGTATAACAATACGTGCGTGGGCAACCGGCGGGTGGGGATCGAGCCGCGGCATCATCCTTACACGAGCGAGCGGTATCCGTTGCGGGACAACCGCGTGGTGAACAACATTGTGGTGGACAACGGGTGGGACAACGTGATGCTGACGCCGCGCTGCGTGGTGCCGGGCCGTACGGAGGAAATTGGGGGCAACATGTTTGACTATAATGTGTATCACATGAGCGCGGGGTTGGAACAATTTGGCGGCGATCTGATGCGCTATGCACGGTTTGGCAAGAACTTTTATGCAGGGAGCTGGGCGCTGGAGGAGTGGCGCGCGTATGTGGATGGCGACAGGCATTCGCTGCAATGGGACCCGTATTTTGTGGCGCCGCATGAAAACAATTACCGGTTGGAACCCTGGTCGCCGGCGATTGGGCGCGGGTGTGTGATTGAGGACCTGCGGGAAGATTATTACGGACGGCCGCGGCCAGCGGGCGCGCCGCCGTGCATCGGCGCAGTGGAATACTGTGCGCAGGAGAGGGAGGGGGGGTAGGATTTACGATTTACGATTTACGATTTACGATTTACGATTTGTGGGGAATTAACCACCAAGGCTCCAAGTCTCCAAGGGGAAGTGAGAATTTGTCTTCCAGCAGCGGGGGGCAGAATGAACGAATTCAGAATTCAGAAGTTCTGCATGGAGGGACGCCGTCCCGGCGTCAGCATGCTGGGAGCGCCGGCATCTTGCCGGCATCATGCCCCGCGGAAACGCATGCGCCGGAGATTTGCATTCTGGCGTGCGCGGGGAACGGACGTGGGGACCACGTCCCTCCAGGCGGGTGCGCCTACCGCTGGACGCGCGGCGATAATAATGAATGAAATATGATCAATGACCAATGACCAATGACAAATGGGACCCGGATGGGGGGAGATTGGGAAGCATGAGATGCGATGTACGATGTACGATGTACGATGTACGATTTGACATCTGCACGATGAGGGCGTCGGCATTAGGTGTGCTGCTAGTGTTAACGGGCTGTGAAGGAAAGAACGCGACGGCGCCTGTAGTGGAACTCATGCGGGAAAAGACGCCGGTAGCAGCACCTGCTGTAGCGGAGCCACGGCCGTCAGAGGCGATGGTGTGGGAGATGTGTGAGGCGGCGTTTGTGCCGGTGCAAACTTCGGCGACGACGCGTGCGCGCATTACCGGCACGCTGCCGCGCGGCCTGCAGGATGATACGTCATGGGCGGATGTGGTGGCACACTACGAGCCGCTGCACGGTGAAGTGTACGGCGGGACACAGGCGTTGCGCGTCACCGTGCAGAAAATCAACCGCGGCACGTGTGGGGTAGCGAGTGAGATTTTTCCGCTCACCAATGCGCAGTGGCTGGCGGTGCGGCTGGCAGCGCGCAGCGGCAGCGGATCGCCCGTGACAGTGGGGCTGCGCCAGCGCGGCAGCCCGTATGCGTATCTTTGGAAAAAAACAATCTCTGTGCGGCCGGAATAGCAGCAATTCAGTTTTGTGGTGCCGCCGGCAAAAGCGGAGCCGCGCGCATGGTTGTTGCTGCAGTTCGAACAAGAGGGCGTGGTAGATTTGGACAACATTGCAGTGCTGCCAGTTGCCGCGCCAAAGGAAGCGCAGGGCGAGTATTTGACGCGCAACCGGCTGGCCAACAGCTCATTTCCGTCGGGATTGATGGCGCCGTGGGGGCCGGGCAACACGGGCTTTTCGGATGACAACTGGCAGCCCGACACCAGTGTGACGGGGCCAACCGGCGTGGCGGCGCTGCGCGTGAAAGTGCCACAGGCATACAAAGGCAAGGCGCAGGTGAGCTTGACGGTGCCGTTTGCGGGCGTGGGCGGCAAGAGCTATACGCTGAGTGTCTTTGCCAAAGGCGTGCAGAACGGGCAGTTACTGTTTCTGCGCATGGGGCCGCCGGAAGAAAAATTGCATCAAGCGCCCTATCAATCCATTCATCAGCTAGGAACGGAGTGGCGGCGCTACTCCTTCACGCTGGCGCCGCCGCCCGCGGGCGATGGGTATTATCTGGCGAGTTTTGTATTTTCAGATGACACGTGGATTGACGGGGTGCAGGTTGAAGAAGGCGAGATGAGCGAATTTGTGCGCAGCGGGGAGGTGGAGTTGTCGCTGCGCGCGCTTGTGCCGTATGGGATTTATTACGAAGGCGCCGGGCTGCAGGCCGAGCTGACGGCACTGGATGTGCCGCCGGATACCGTGGTGAGCGGCAGTGTGAGTGATGTGTATGGCGCCGAGCGCGCGCTTGGGTTTGGGAAATTGCAGCCGGGGGCGCTGCGCAAAGGCGAGGTGCGCATAGACACGCGCGGGCTGGCGCCGCTGGGGACGTATCTTGTGACGCTGCAGGCATACGGGCGGGCGGTGTGGTGCGTTCGCGGCGTGCGCAGGTGTTGTTGCACCGCGTGCGGCCGCCGCGCTTTGCGGCGCAGTTCCGGCCGTCGTCGCCATTTGGTGTACATATCCTGCCCGTTGAATCACAAGCACGAATGGCACGGGCGCTGGGCTTCAAGTGGGTGCGGCTGTTTGACACGGAATGGGTGAATGTCGCCGGGCCGGGGCCGGACCAGCCCGTGCGGCTGGAAGGACTGAGCCGCGGTGTGGATGTGGTGCGCACGCATCAGTTCATGGTGCTGGGAATAGTGGGCAGCGTGCCGCGCTGGGCCTCGGCGTGTCCGCCCAGTCTGGCGGGCTGGACGGCGGATCGTTTCATGCCGCGCGACGTGGGTTTATGGCAGCAGTACTGCACGACGATGGCGGTGCACTATGCCGGCGCGGTGGCGGCATGGGAAATTTGGAACGAGCCGTTTCTGCGCGGTTTTTTTGCCGGGGCATACCGCGACGGCCAATTCGTGCACGGCACGCCGGCACAGTATATGCAGATTTTGCGAAGCGGCGCAGCAGCGGTGCGCGCGGGCAATCCGAAGGCTGTCGTGATCTGGAACCGCGGCGGCGAACAGGCAATGGACTTCGACACGAACTGCATTGCGCTGGGCGCGTGCCGGTATGTTGACCTGGTTAGTTATCATCAGTATGTCGGCGCGCTCAGCCCGGACGCGGCGGTGGCGCGCAAGGCGGAGGAAATTCGCGCCACGCAGCCGCCTGAGGCACGCGCCATGCGCGTGTGGAACACGGAAGGTGGCCCCGGCCCGCATGATGCCGTCAACTGGTATACTGCCGACCCGCCCGGGCAGCACCACGCAATTGACCTGCAGTACGGCGCGTACTTGGCGCGCTATTATCTGGCCAGCATCGCGCACGGCACGGAGAAATTTTTCGTGTATACGCATGCCAGTTTTGGGAAGTGGAGCCCATGCTACACGTTGCTGCACGGCGACAACACGCTGCGGCCCTCGTCGCTGGCGATTGCCAATTTAGCGTGGCATATTGAAGACAAAGGACTTGCACGGTATGCCGTGGGGCGTGATGGGACTGTGTGGCACGTGTATACAAACGCGCGTGAGCGGGTGAGCATAGCGTATGCGGGAGGAGCGGTGGCGGCGCGCATCACGGCGCTGCCGCACGGCTGGGTGGCGCGCGATCTGTATGGGAATACGGCGCCGCTGCCGCTGCGGCTGAGCGGCGCGCCGGTCTATCTGACGGCGCCGGCGAGCGACACGCGCGCGCCGGAGACGCTGTTGTCGCAGTAGGTGTCAGGCTAGGAATTAATACTTTACCCATACGCAAAAATGTTTCTATTAGAAAAAAACGTTTGCGTTTTGCAAAATTGCAAAGTATACTTTCCTAGCCTGACACCTATAAACGGCGTGCGCATGTGGCGCGGAAAGGCGTTGGCGGAACGTTCGCAATCGGATGTTTGCGGGCCATGGACGCGAGGATTGTATCTTTTCATGCGGAACGCCTGCCGTTGGACGCACAGGTGATAATGACAAATCACAAATGACGAATACCACATGGCACATGCGAACTCCCCGCGCGGGTTGTGGTTTGTTACGAACGTGCGGAGCTGCGCACAATTGGCTGCGCCGGGTGTGCCGCCGCATACGGTGTTGGGAGAGCGTGTTGTTATTTGTTATGCTATAATACGTGACAACAAAACTACACCGTGATGGAATCATGACACAACGATTGAGATTAGCGGGGATCGGCTGTGGCGGGCGCGTGCGCACGTATTTCGAACTCGCGGCGCAGCGGCCGCAGTGGTACGAGATCGTTGCGGCGGCTGATCCGCGGCCGTCGCGGCTGGAAATGGCGCGGCACGCCAGCGGCAACCCTGCGCTGCGCTGCTTCAGCAGTGACAAGGAGATTTTAGCCGAACCTAAATTGGCCGATGTGATGATTATCGCTACGCAGGACGAATATCACGTGCAGCCCTGTTTGGCGGCCATGGAGAAAGGCTATGACATTCTGCTGGAGAAGCCGATAGCCACGAACCTGCGTGATGTATTAATGCTGGAGCGGCGCGCGCGCGAACTGGGGCGCAGAGTGCTGGTGTGCCACGTGCTGCGCTATACGCCGCTGTATGCCACCATCAAAGAGCTCATCGGGCGCGGCGTGCTGGGAGACATTGTTGCCGTGCATGCCAGCGAGGGTGTGGGCGCGTGGCATCAGGCGCATTCATACGTGCGCGGGCACTGGTCGGTGGTGGAGCGCGCCACGCCGATGATCGTGGCCAAGAGCTGCCATGACATGGACATTCTGGCGTGGCTGATTGACCGGCCGTGCGTGTGGGTGGCGAGTTATGGAGAGCTGCAGTATTTCACGGCGGCGCACGCGCCGGAAGGCGCGCCGCTGCGCTGCACTGATGGCTGCCCCGTGGGCGGCACCTGCATGTATAACGCGCTGCACTATCTGGGAAAACAAAAAGGCTGGCTGCAGTGGATTTACGACCGGGCGCACAGCGCGAGTGACGCCGAAATCACCGCGTGGCTGGCGCAGAGTCCGTGGGGCCGTTGCGTGTATCACTGTGACAATACGGCGGTGGACCGGCAGGTTGTCGCTCTGTCATTTGAGGGCGGTATTGTGGCAACCTTCACGATGACAGCGTTTGATGAAGGGCGCAACATTATTGTGATGGGAACGAAGGGTGTGTTGCGCGGCGGGCGCGCCACGCGGCAGGGATATGGCTGCGACATCATCGTCGAGGAACACGCCAGCGGCACATGCACGCCATACTCCACTACGGCGCTGCACGGCGGCTACGACGGCCACGAAGGCGGCGATGCCGGCCTGATGCAGGCGCTCTACCATGAAATGACTGCGAGCGAACCGGAGCAGATGCGCTCATCCATCACGCGCTCGGTGCAAAGCCACGTGATGGCGTTTGCGGCCGAACAATCGCGCATAACCGGCAACACCATCAGGGTGTCAGGCTAGGAAAGTATACTTTGCAAAAATGCGAAACAATATCAAATTGTATCTTATCTATTTTAAATAAATCTACTTAAGTACAAAAAGTGTAAATAAAAGAACGAAGTGTCAGGCTAGGAAAGAATACTTCGCAGAAATGCAAACACATTTTAATGTAAATAAATTATTTGCAATTTGCCAAATTGCAAAGTATACTTTCCTAGCCTGACACAGGTAATTATGAACTTGCACGAAGCGTATTTGCGCGCGTTGGAGCCTTGGGCGCCAGCGGCGATGAGCGACATGTATGTGCCGCCGGAGCGTCCGGATTTGTTGTGCTACGGCACGGGGTTCAATGACTGGGGCGTGCAGACGCAGCAGAAAGCCTGCGCGGCTTTTGCCGTGCTGGCTGCCGATCCGGCGCTGGATGCCGCACGCACCGGGATATCGCGCGACGAACTGCGCGCCGTGGCGCTGCGGTTGCTGCGCTTCAATCTGGCATCGCACGTCGAAGGCGATTTTCATTGCACTGACGGCACACAATGGGGCCACACCTGGATCAGCGCGCTGGGCACGGAACGCATGATGCACGGCGTAGAGCTGTTGGAGCCACACATGAGGGCCGACGACCGCGCGCTGCTGCGGCGCGTGCTGGAATCAGAAGCGGACTGGCTGCTCGAGCATCATCCGGTGAAAGCCGGCCTGACAAGAGACAACGTGCCGGAAAGCAATTTGTGGGATGGTGCGCTGCTGCACCGCGTGGCGCTGATGTATCCAGACAGCCCGCGTGCGGCGGCGTACCGCGACAAGGGCACGCGCTTTCTGCTGAATGCCGTGTCAGTGCCAGCGGATGCAGAATGCGAAGACGTGTATGAGGGGCGCCCGCTGCGCGCGTGGCACGCCGGCGCGAATTTTTTTTCTTCGCTGGCGCTCCACCATCACGACTATCTGAATGTCGGTTACATGGTGATCTGTCTTTCGGATGCGGCGTTGCTGCACTTTGCTTTCCGGCGTCGCGGCATGGACGCGCCGGCTGCGCTGTATCATCACATGAAGGAACTATGGGAGCTGGTACGGGAATTGACGTTTACGGACGGGCGTTTGGCGCGCATCGGCGGCGACACACGCGCGCGCTACTGCTACTGCCAGGACTACGCCATCCCGGCGTGGCTGCTGGCGCGCGACTGGCTGGGCGACGAGGGTGCCGAGGCGTTCGAGCGCGGCTGGCTGGGACAGATCGCACGCGAGTGCGCCGCCAATGGCGACGGGAGTTTTTTGCGCGCGCGCTGCGGCGCATTGAAAGACGTGTCGGCCTTGTACTACACACGGCTGGAATCGGACCGTGCGGTGGCGCTGTCCATCGGCGCGCTGTGGCACCGGCTGCTGCCGCCCGATGCTTCAGAACAGCGTAGGCCGGCCGGTAATGCCGCGGCGTACGTCTTCACTTGGCGCGACGAGTATCACGGCGCCGTCGTGCATCGCAGCGCGACGCGGCTGGCATCAGTTGTGTGGCGCGCGGCCGAGCCGCCCACGGCGCTGTGCCTGCCGCCGGATGCCAGCGACATGGCCGAATGGCGCCAGTCGTTGAGCGGGATGATAGAGGGCGAAGGCTACGTCAATTGGCAGATGCCGGATGAGTTTGCCAGTGCCGAGTGTGAGGGCGGCTTCTTGGCGGCGGGGCGCACGCGCGTGCAGAGCCATGGGTTTGTGCCGGAAGGCACGGCGCCGGAACAAGAGCTGGCGCATCAGGAACTGCTGTTTGCCGCGTTGCCCGACGGAGCCAGCATGGTCGTGCTGCCGCACGCGCGCGTGGCGCAGCGCCGGGTGTATCTGGCGCGCTATGGCAGTCTGTACCTTCCGGTTCCGAATGATATCTTCAATGGCGCGGAGCGCCGCTATACTACGGCGCACGGCACGCGGGTTGTGAAGGGCGTGGATGCCGTAGAGGAGGTGTGTGAGCTGCATTCGCGCTGGGTGTGCATTGATGAACGCATCAGCGTGTGTGGCATTGATGCCGATGCGGCGCTGCGCCTGTATCGCCCGGGGCGCCGCAACATTGATCTGAAATTTCACCCGTGGCGGCCGCATGTGTGGAGCGGCGGTACGCTGTACTGCGACGTGCTGTATGGTGAATATTCGCAGGAACATGGAGCTGCGGATGCCGGCGCGTTGTTGTATGATGGGGCGTGGCAGGTGTGCACGTGCGGGGCAGCGGATGTACTTACACAAACCGTGACAAAAGCGCACCGGCTTACGCCGCGCGGGGCAGCGGTGTGCTGCGTGTGCTGTCATGGCATCAATGGGCAAATGTTTTTGATCATCCACAACCGCACAGCCGCGGAAGCGAGCATGACAGTGCCGGGAATACCTGAGGCGCTGCAGCCGGTTGCAGTCATTGGGGAAGTGGAAGTGCGGCAGGACCCCAGCCGTGAAGGCAGCATCGTGAAAGCTGGGTCGCGGGCCGCAGGCATATTTTGCTTATCACAAAAAAATTGACCCTCGTGACATACTCTATGTGGACGCTTGACTCCGCTCCGCCTACGCGGTTGTAATTGACCACGCAACACTCGAACCATACGAACGTTCAATCAGCATTCTGTGCCGTCTGCACTTAGCACGGTGTGTCGTGTGCGATGTGTTGATTGACTGCGTTGTGAGCGTAGTTCCCCAAATGGTACATTGTACATGCGCTTAAGTTAGCGCGTATGGGACAGCGTCACTCCAGCGCGTATACGCGCGAAAAATGGAGAGCCGTGGTCCCACGGCCGTTTCCCGTACACACGACTACGGACGTTGTGCCAACGTCTTTCCGCTCCACATGCGGTCGCCAAGACGGCGTTCCCCCGCATGCTGAACGGTATTTTTGCCAGCGTCCCTTGGGCGTCTATTCTTGTGGTACGATTAGTCATGATGCGTGTCAAGAGAGACCAGCCGCGAAAGAACGCAAAGAAATTAATGAAAGGAAAAGAAACACGAACCACACGAACGACACGAACGGCCAATCGGCATTCCGTGCCGTCTGCAATCAACACTCATTGTCCAATGAGCACGCCTCTTTGTGCCGTGGTAGCTTTGTAGTTTTATGAGAGAAGCTATATCTCACAACGGCACGCAGGTCACGGAGGGCCATCAGCATGTTCCGCTCTCTGCAAGCACGCCGGCAGACATCATACGCAACGCTTGACCCCGCTCCCAGCTCTCCCGCAGTCCCACAGTGTTAAGGTTATATATTAACGCCTGACCCCGCTCTGCCGCACGGCACGCGCGCGAACGATGAACGCCAGAAATGGCGTACGAAAGCGGCAACGGCCGTATTGTATTGTGCATCTTGCGGCGAGAATTGAGGATTTACAGCCAGGCACCATGGTGCAAATTGAGGATTTACAGCCAGGCACCATGGTGCCTGGCTATAAATTCTCATTCTGCCGGTGCCACTGACGGCGCAATAGGGTCTACCATTCCGCCGGGCGGCGGCCTTCGATGACCGCCTTCAGTTGTGCTTCGATCAGGGCATCCTTATGCTGCTCGCGGTTGTGCACGGCTTTATTCAGCTGCTCAATGCGTTTGGCAAGCTGCGCGAGTTCTTTTTTACGCAGTTCTTGGCGCGCCTCAAACATCTGCGCCAGCTTTTCGCGCAGGTGCTGCTCAAGGGCCGCGCGTTCGGTATCATTCGTGCTGGCGCGGTACTGTTCTGCCAGGCTGCGCAGGGCATGCCAAGCCGCGCGCTGCTGGTCGAAGTGAGCCTTCATCTCAGGGTGCATCTCTTCGGCAAAACTGCGCAGACACTTACGCATTTCGTTGCGGAACGCTTCGGGATTTTCTTTACGCAACTGATCAAGGCGGGCGAGCTCGGCCGGGTCTTTTCTCTGCAGCCACGCGCGCACATGTGGTAGCAGCGGCATGCCATGCGGACCGCGGTGGTAGCAGCCAGGCCTGAAGCCGGGCGCGCTGGGCGGTGATGGCGGTGGTGGCGGCGGAGGAGGAGGCGCATCAGGGGGTGGCATGAGCTGTGCCGGTGGTGCCTCAGGCGGAGGACAAGGCGGCTCATCGCCTACAGCCGGCAGACTAGCTGTGCCCCACACCAGAATCGTTACTGCAGTCAGAAGGGGAGATACTTTCATTGTGGCTTCGAGTAGCCGGTTAGTTATAATGTGTCATACACCAAGTCTGTTTCCATCCACGCGAGCATCGTGCTGACGGACTGGCGTTCGAGGTCGTCATCATCCACCCCGCACTCCTCGGCCAGCGGAACATCTTGCCACTCAGACACTAGAGCCAAAGCAAGCGAATCCGCAGGGTAGCCAGCCTGATCGCGCAGGTGGAGATGCACACACATGAGGAACAGGGCGGCGGCGAGCGCGGACCAGGCTGCGTACGTGGGCATTGCGCGCCAGGCAGGCAGCCACACGGGCTGGCGGTGCGGCGCTGGCAGTGCAGCCCGCGCGGCGGCGTAGATGGCAGCGCGAACGTGCTCAGCCGGCCGGTCCTGGTGAGTTGTCAGCTCCGGCGGCACCGGGGTACCGTTCCATATATGATCATGCAAACCAGGCATATTTTTCTGTCAGTAGTTTGTCATTCAATTACGTCGTGCTGCAGCGCCGCGCGGATGCGCGTCACCGCACAGTGCATACGCCCCAGCACGGTGTTCAATCCTGTGCCCTGCAGCGCGGCGATTTCTTTGAAACTCAAGCCGCTTTCGATGCGCAAGGCAAACACCTCGCGTTGCGCGGGCGGCAGGGCCGCCACAATCTCAAGCACCCGTTGCCACAATTCTTTGGCACTGAGTTGCCGCACGACATCTGGCGCGGGGTCGGCAATCAGCTCGTGCAGGGCCAGGCCTTCGGCATCATCCCCAGGGTCGTCAAGGCTGGCAGCTGGCGGCGCGGCCGCGCGCAGCGCGTCAATTACTTTGTGATGCGCGATGGTGAACAGCCAGTTGTGAAAGGCTCCTTTGAACGAGAAGCCCGGCAGTTTGTTGATCACTTGTTGCCAAACGTCTTGGAAGATATCTTCCGCCGCCTCGTGCTGGCGCACCATGCTTTTGATGTAAAAGAACACTGCGCGTTCGTAACGGGCATAGAGGCGATGAAACGCGCTCATCGAACCATGCAGATATTCGCGGATGTCGCGGTCATCATCGCTCATGCACAGCACTTATGACGGCACGAGGGCGGAAAATATTGTGGTACTCAGGGTAGCGTGTGGCATGGCACGCGCTCAGCGCAGGCCGGCGGGCGGGCCAAGAACTTCGTGCATGACCACGGCGAGTTGCCAGTCTGTGCCGCGCAGGCCGCGCAGGGTGTGAAGGATGCCCGTAGCAGGAACAGGTGGGGATGCGGGAGCGGGAGGCGCGGGAGGGCCTGACACAGCAGGTGGCAGGGGTTGCGGTGCTTCTTCCGCTTCGGCAGGAGCGATCGGCGGGGGAGTGGGCGCAGGCGGGGCAGGCCGCACAGGCACACGCGCGGGCGGGCGCGGCGGTACGGCCACAGGCTCGCCGCCGAAGATTTCCGAGAGCACGTTCTCCAGCGTGAGTTCTTCTTGAGCATCTGCGTGATCGAGCTCGTCGTACGGTGACGAGCGCGCGGGGCGGTGCGGGGCGGTGCGCGATGGCACGCGGGCGGGCGCGCGCCTCCGCATGGCCGGGCGTGCGTGTGTGCGGGGGGCGACGGCAGCGCGGCGGGGCGGGGCGGGGCCGGTGGTGTTCTGTTCGCGCAGGGCGTCTGCGGCAGCTTGTTTGGCCTTTTCCTGCCGCCGCTTTTGCAGCCATTGCACCAGTCCGATGCCGCCGGCGATCAGAAAAACAATAAGTTGTATCACATCTTCCATGATCGTCCGATGCCGCCAAGGATTTATTGCTGCGGCTGCGCGGGCGGTGTAGGCGCCGTGCCATGCGCCGTGCCGGCGATGCTTTCGCGCATGGCCGTGTCGGATTGCACGTTGCGCAAGCGGTAATAATCCATCACGCCCAGGTTGCCGCTGCGGAATGCCTCGGCCATCGCGCGCGGAATTTCTGCCTCGGCCTCGACGACTTTGGCGCGCATCTCCTGCGTCTTGGCTTTCATTTCCTGTTCTAGCGCCACAGCCATGGCGCGGCGCACTTCGGCTTTGGCCTGGGCGACGCGCTTGTCGGCTTCGGCCTGGTCGGACTGCAGACGTGCGCCGATGTTTTCGCCCACGTCCACATCAGCAATGTCAATCGAGAGAATCTCAAACGCCGTGCCGGCATCGAGCCCCTTCTCCAAAACCTTCTTGGAAATCATGTCGGGATTTTCGAGCACATTCTTGTGCGATTCGGCCGAGCCGATCGTGGTGACGATGCCTTCGCCGACGCGGGCGATAATGGTTTCTTCCGTGGCGCCGCCCACCAAGCGGTCAATGTTGGTGCGCACGGTAACACGCGCCTTAGCTTTGAGCTGAATGCCATCTTTGGCCACGGCGTCAATCGTCTGGCGGCCTTTGGCGGGGTCGGGGCAGTCAATCACCTTGGGATTAACGGACGTCTGGACAGCGGCGAAGATATCGCGCCCGGCCAAATCAATGCCCGCCGCGCGCTCGAAGGTGAGCGGGATGCTGGCCTTGTCGGCGGCAATCAACGCGCGCACCACGTTCATCACGTCACCGCCGGCGAGGTACAAGCTTTCGAGTTGATCGGTCGTAATTTTCAATCCGGCTTTGATGGCGGCAATTTTGGTGTTGACAATCACGCTCGGGTCAATTTTACGCAACGACATGCCGACCAAGCTGAAAAACGACACATCAGCGTTAGAAGCCCACGCCTGTATCCACAACATGACAAAACGCATGAGCAAAAAGAAGATGATCAGGCCGAAAATCAGGCCCAGCACGATCACAATGAGAAGAACGCTCATTTTACACCCTCACGTAGGAGTTAGCGGCGCAGGCCGCGCAATCAGAACACTACTAGGATACCCGTCGCAGCGGATTTTGTCAAGAGCGAGGTATGCTTAGATCCGGCGACTAGGGAGGGCGGCCGGGCGCGGCGGCCGGATGTGCGCGAGGTAAAAGGCAACGCGGCTGGTGCCCCTGCCATGAATTGGCAGGGAAATCATTACGGAGGGCAGGCGGCCTCGGCGGACTGATGTCAGCGGGGCACAAGGGCAACGAGGCCGCTGCCCCTCCGCGCCTATGTCTGGGTATCGTACACGGTTGTTTTTATGCCATGTTGACAGAAAAGAGCGCCGGGGAAAAATAATGTGGGGAGGCTTGCATGCCACAACCCCAGGCAGAAAAAACGAACTGGCACGACTCGCCTGCATACTCGCGGCGTCTTGCGGAGTTGCCGCTTGCACTGCTTGTCCCGCAGTAGCGCGATGGAGTGAGGGCAGACAGGGGCACGCAAGCCCTTCCCAGCTAGCTGCCGCGGGGCGAACAGTGGCGCGAAAAAAATCAGTGCCCGGTCCAATCGAAAAAGCAAAAAAGCCGCTTTTTGCATTGTTACAAGTTATACGTTCCTAGGCTGGCACCGCAAATGTGTGTGCGGGGGGGGACGAACGTGGGCACCAGGTTCCTCCGTGCGGGTCTGCCCGCTGTTGGACGTGCAGGTGTTGAAGGATGTGGGTATAGGACGTGCCGTTAGCGGCAGTTGTGCATGGGTCAATTCATAAAGAACTCAATTTGATGCGTACAGTGTCACACACATACTAATATTGGTATGTACAAAATGACTTCAAAAAACGTACGCAGGGCATTCTTTTTCAAGAGAGCGTGTACAAAAGTGTCTGGAAGATCGGTTGTACATGGTCAATGCGCTTGGTTTAGCACAAAGGGGGGGCTGAGCCGTGAACTAGTCTGTTTCGCGCTGATGGCGCTTTATGTCGTGCACCGTGTAAGGTTTACACCATGCACTCACGGCAGGGACAGTTTGACATCCGGGTGGCGCGTTGGTATAATTCTTCTGCGAAACATAGAGTGAGAGCTAACCTGTACAGGAAATCCTGATGGGATTATTTGAGTTTTTTGGATCATTGAAACAAAAGGCGCAGGATGTCACGATGGACAAAGTCCTCGAGCGCATGCGTGACATGAAGATGCCGGTGACAGAAAAGGCCGTCAAGAAGCTGATAGACAGCCACATGCTGACACTGCCTGGCGTTGCGTCGGCCAGCATTGATATCAGCCGCGAGGGGCTGACCGTGCAAGTAAAGTACAGTGACGGGCGGCCGCCGGAGAAGCAGTTTTTGAAGTTTGTGGAAATGGTATGGACGCCGCATAAACGCGCGTTTGTTTTTCAGCCCGAACCGCCCTTCGATTGGCAAAAATCCCATGGCATTTATGCAGGCGTGGTAACATGTTTGGCAGCCGTGGTGCGGCAGATGCTGAACATGGGAGAAGAGAAGATGAAGGAAGCCAACTTCAGCAGTGAGATTGGTCCAAGTATCAGCGGGGTGATGGAAAAGGACGGCAAACTGTGGTTTGAACCGCGCCGTGTGCCGCTGCTGCGGCAATATATGTATTTCCGTGTCATGGGCCAAGTGCTGATGGATCATCTTAACATCACGGATTGCTGGTTTGAGCACGGGCGCATCATGGTGCGCATTGACAACAACCGCGTCGTGGATCAGATCAAGAGCATGCATCTTGACCCATCACAATTGCGCCGTATGATGAAGGGCGATCTGGATGCCCTGCAGGGCGGGAAGTAACGGCATGGCGCGCACCCGCAGTTCTTCATCCCGCGCGGCCCGCGCTGCCAGCGTGTATGCCAGCAGCGAGGAAGCGCTGGCGATCATCCGCGCCGGCGGCATGCTGATTCTGACCGATGACGAGCAGCGCGAAAACGAAGGTGATTTTGTCATGGCGGCTGAGCATGTCACGCCGGCCGCGATCAACTTCATGATTACGCACGGGCGCGGCTTGGTGTGCATCTCGGCGCCGCCGGAGAAAATCGAACACATCGGCCTGCAGATGATGGTGGAGCGCAACACTTCCAAAATGGGCACGCCGTTCACCGTCTCAATTGACGTAAAAGACGGCACCACCACCGGTATTTCGGCGCATGACCGCTGCGCCACCATCAAGCGGTTTGTACAGCCGAATGCGCGTTTGACAGATTTTAGTCTGCCCGGGCATGTGTTTCCGTTACGCGCCACGGCGGGCGGGGTGTTGCGCCGCGCCGGCCACACGGAGGCCTCGTCCGATCTGGCGCGCTTGGCGGGCTGTGCCCCCGTCGGTGTCTTGTGCGAGATTTTGCACAAAGACGGCCGCATGGCGCGCATGCCGGAATTAGAGAAGATCGCCCGCACGTTTGGTTTGAAAATTTACACGATCGCCGAACTGATCCGCTACCGGCGCAGAACCGAATGTTTGATTAACGATACGGTGAGCGTGGATTTTCCGACGCGCTACGGTATGTTCAAACTTCATCTGTTTGAATCCACGGTGGAAGACCAGCACCATTTGGCGCTCGTGATGGGCAACGTACGCGGCGGGAAGCCCGTGCTGGTGCGGGTGCATTCGGAATGTTTGACGGGGGATGCGCTGCACTCACTGCGCTGTGATTGCGGCATGCAACTGGACACGGCCATGCAGCGCATCGCGCAGGAAGGGCGTGGCGTGTTGTTGTATATGCGCCAGGAAGGGCGGGGGATTGGCCTGCCGGCCAAGCTGCGCGCGTATCATCTGCAGGACAAAGGCGCGGACACAGTGGAAGCCAACGAGCGGCTGGGCTTCCCGGCGGACTTGCGCGACTATGGGTATGGCGCGCAAATGCTTACCGCGCTGGGCGTGCGCGCAGTGCGTCTGCTGACCAACAACCCGCGCAAGATCATCGGCCTGGATGGCTACGGCATTAAGATTGTTGAGCGGGTGCCGTTGCAGATTGACGCCAATCCGCACAACCGCCGCTATCTGGCCGCGAAATCAAAAAAATTGGGACATCTTTTGTAACCTGACAGGCAGGGGAAGACAGTTATGGCGCCACCACGAATAGTAGAAGGCATGTTGACCGCCAGCGGGCTGCGGCTAGGCATTGTGGCCAGCCGGTTTAATGAGTTTATCACTGAAAAATTACTGGCAGGGGCGCTGGACTGCTGGCGGCGCCACGGCGGCGAGGAAGGCGCCGTGACGGTTGTCTGGGTGCCGGGCGCATGGGAATTGCCGGCGGCCGCAAAGCGCCTGGCAGCGCTCAACCTGTGCGACACGATTGTGTGCCTGGGGGCGGTGATCCGTGGCGGCACGCCGCATTTCGATTATGTCGCCAGCGAAGCCGCCAAAGGCATTGCGGCCGCCGGCATGGAAAGCGGCACGCCGGTGATCTTTGGCGTCTTGACCACCGACACGATCGAGCAGGCCGTGGAGCGCGCGGGCACCAAGGCCGGCAACAAGGGCTGGAGCGCCGCGCAGGCTGCGATTGAGATGGCCAATCTCTACAAGGCCATGTACGGTTTGGCCGAATTCTGACATCATGCGCAAGCGGCGGAAATCACGCGTGCTGGCCCTGTGGCTGTTGTACAGCATGGAACTGGGCCGCGATACGGGGCTGGGTGACGCGCGGAATGTCTTCACGATGTGCGCGCACCGCTGCGATCCGGCGACAGAAGCGTTCGCGCTAGAATTAGCGCGCGGTGTGCTCGCGCATCGCGAAGAACTTGACCGCATCATCCGCACCCATGCGCAAAACTGGGCCCTCGACCGCATCGCGCTGGTAGACCGGCAGATCATGCGCATTGCGCTGTACGAGTTGCTGCATGAGCCGCGTACGCCCGCCGCCGTCTGTATTAATGAAGCCATTGACATTGCCAAACTGTTCAGCGCGGCCGAATCGGGGCATTTCATCAATGGCGTGCTGGATGCCGCGCGGCGCGCCCTGCGCCCGCATAACGCCCGGCGGCCGGCGCATCCGTCATGAGCACGGCCGCGCCTGCCAATGCTTATCACGTCACCCCGCTGGCGCTGCGTAGATGCGCGAATGTGCTCAGCGTGGATGTGGAGCACTGGTATCATCTGTCGTGCGTTCCCAGCACGCTGTATTTGCTGGATTTGTTCGACGAATACAACGCGCGGGCGACATTTTTCATTTTGGGCAAAGTGGCGGAGCAGCAACCTGACCTTGTGCGCGAGATCAGTGCGCGCGGCCATGAAGTGGCCTCCCACGGCTGGAGCCACACCCCGCTGTACCAATTGACGCCCGAGCAGTTCCGCGACGAAGTGGTGCGCACGGCGCAGCTGCTCAACGCGATTACAGACCTGCCCATCATTGGTTTCCGCGCGCCGGTGTTCAGCATTTCACGCGCAACGTACTGGGCGCTGGACATCCTGGCGGAATGCGGTATGCGCTATGACAGCAGCATCTTTCCCATCAGCGGGCCGCGCTATGGCATTGCTGATTTTCCGCGCGGGCCGGTGCGCTACGAGCACAACGGCTGCTCGCTCGTGGAGATCCCGCTGTCCACGGTGCGGGTGTGCGGCATCAACCTGCCCGTCTCCGGCGGCGGCTACTTCCGCCTGCTGCCCGGCGCGCTGATCCGGCATCTTGTGCGCCGTATCAACCACGAGCACGTTCCTTTTGTCACGTATTGCCATCCGTATGAATTCGACCGGCGCGTGCTGTTGCACCAGCTGCCGTTCTCGCCCTTCAGCTGGTGGGGCGCGCGCCGCGATGAAGTCAAGACCAACATGTTCCGCCAAAGCATGCGCGGCAAACTGGCGCGCTTGATGCGCGCATTTCCTTTCACCTCGTTCAAGGAGTTGCTCAACCATGAAGTTTGAAAACGAAGGCGCGCAACAATACTTCGACCGTGTGCCAGATGAATGGGACGCGCTGTATGCGCATGAAAACTGGCTCATGTACCGCGTCAACCGCCTGCTGCGCAAAGGCATCTACGAACGCTATGCTTTCACCTTCGAGCGCTGCCAGCCCGTTGAAGGCGCCACCGTATTGGACATCGGCTGCGGCACAGGCCGCTTCAGCATTGAATTTGCCAAACGCGGCGCGCGCCATGTCGTGGGCATTGATTTCGCGCCCGCCATGGTGGACTTCTCGCGCAGTGTGGCGCAACGCATGGGCGTGGCCAGCCGCTGCGAGTTCATCTGCAATGATGTCGTCACCTATCCCTTCGACCAGCAGTTCGACATCGTCGTGGCGCTGGGCTTCTTTGATTATGTGGAACATGCCGGGCCGGTGTTCAAAAAAGTGGCGGGGTTGCAGCCCAAACACTTTGTGGCATCGTTCCCAAAACACACGTTTTTCTGGGGCTTGCAGCGCCATGTGCGCTACCGCTGGATTCGCAAATGCCCGATTTTTTACTATACGCGGCCGCAGATAGAAGACATGCTGCGCGCAGCGGGCTTTGTGCATCATGACATCGTGGAACGGCCGCGCGCGTTTCTGTTGCACGCCGGCTGCCGGTGAGCGCACGCCATGGCTGACACCGTGTGGGGATGGCGGTTGACGCGCGGGCGCGCCTGGCTGCTGGTAGCGCTGGCGTGGGCCGCCCTCTATCTTCCCGCGCTCGGCTCGCTGGAAGTGCAGGGCAACGAAGCCAAGCGCATCCTGCCCGCACTGCATATGCTTGCTGGCGGCAGTTGGATCACACCGCAATTGGCAGGCGTCAAGTATTTCAACAAGCCGCCACTGATGTACTGGATGATTGCAGGCTCATTTGTCCTGACCGGCTCGCGCGGTGAATGGGCGGCGCGCCTGCCGTCGGTAGTGGCGGTTCTGGTCTTTGTTTCGCTGCTCGTGTTGCGCGGGCGGGCATGGCTGGGCGTCAAGGGGCGCATGTGCGCAGCGCTCATCTTCATGACCGTGGTGAGTTTCATTGAGAAGGGCCGCCAAAGTGAAATTGATGCGGCGTTTGTGTGCGTGACGGGCTGCGCGCTGTGGTGGTGGCTGAGCGCGTGGGGTGCAGTTCGCGGGGCATGCTGCGGGGAATGCGCGCGCGCACGCTGGCGCCTGTGGCTGCCTGCCGCCGTGATCATTGGCATCGGCCTGCTGCTCAAGGGCCCGCTGCTTTTGGTGTTTGTGTATGTGCCGCTCATCTGCGTGCTGGCATTCGAACGGCGTCTGCGAGAATTGTTTACCTGGCCGCATGGCGTGGCGGTGCTGGTGTGGGCAGGCATGTTGCTGGCGTGGGTTATCGCCTGCACCTTGGAAAATCCGCATAACGCGGCGCAGACGGTGTGGCGTGAAGAGATGGGCTCGCGCTTCCTGCCCGAAGATTTTAGTGTTGTCGCATGGCTGGGCAGTGTGCTGAAAGTGCCGGTAGATTTTCTGCCGTGGTTTGTGTTTGTGCCGCTGCTATGGTGGCCGTCATGGACACGCAGCATTGCGGCGGATGAGCAGCGCGTCTTCAAGGCGGTGCGGCTGGCGCTGCTGATCTGTTTTGTGCTGGTGAATAGTTTACCGGGCACGCGGCCGCGCTACTCGATGCCACTCTTTGCGGGCGCAAGCATTCTGCTGGGCTGGTTACTGGCGGCGCAGGCCGCGCAGCCATGGCTGCAGACATGGTGGGTGCGTGCGCTTCGTGTGGCCAGTGTGGCTTGGATGATTGCCGCAGGTGGCGCGCTGTTGCTTGGACCCACCGGCATCATGTCGCGGCTGCTGCGCACCGTGCGAGCGCCGGTACAGGTTCCGCCGCTCGCTGGTTCCGTACAGTGGCTGTATATGGTTGGTGTAACAGCGATGATCATCGCGGGCGCATGGTGGCTGGGGCGTCATGCAGCGCGCCGTGTGCAAAATCTAGGGGATTGTGTGTGCGCCACGGCTGGCTTGATGGCGGCGGGCATGCTGGCGTTTGCGGTATATGTCATGCCGTTTTTCACTTGCAATGCCATCCGGCGCCCAGTGGGAGCGGCAATTGCGGCCGTCGTGCCGGAACATGCCGCGCTGCACATCTTCGCCAAGCCGGAACTGCGCGAATCAGGCTATCAGTCGTTTTTGTATTACGTGCCGCGCACGCATGTGTACCTCACGAATTTCGCCGACGCAGCTGCCGCGCCGTTCGTGCTCATGGCTGCGCATCACACCAATGACTGGCTGGCGGCCAACGCGGCGCGCCATCTGCCCATGAGCCTGCGCACCAACGTTGTGTACAAACAAGACGTCTTCTGTGTGCTTGGCAGAGGAGCACGCTGAAAAACGGCGGGCGTTGCGGCACGGCGGTCTTTGCGTGCGCATGAAGTGCGCTACGGCGTTGGCCGCAGGCGTGCGCAAACGTGTGCGCAGCCTTACGGTTCTTGCTCCACCGTGGGCAAGGCCGTGCGCGGTACAACATGATGCCAGATACTAGTGCCCGCGCGTTCAATGAACGGCCGGTACAAGACCAGCTCAGCCGGCATGCCTGGCACGGCCGTGGCGGCACGCACGACGGCCGTGGTGCCATCATTGTGGTGCAGGCTCCAAGACACGGTGGGAGCCACGTGCTGCGCATACGCCACGGCATCATACCGCCAGGCAGCGCTGCCCTGCGCGGCGTGGTCCTGAAACTCCACAAGCTCTGCTTCAGCAGCGCTGCCACGCGTCTCACGCGCGGCGGCAGGCAACATGCGCACGCGCACGTCCAGCGGCCGTACGCGCATGTCCGCGACAGCGAAGCGTGCCGTGCGCAGGACCAGCGGCACATGTGCGGCGGTGCGCCTGAGCGCCGGGTACAGCGGCTCCGTCACGATGATCTGTGCGCGCGCGGGATCGAACTGAATCTCCGTGTCCGCCGCATGATAGACATACTCAAACACTGCTGTCAGGGCGCCATTAACGGCGGCAAACAACGTGCGGCGGCAGGTACCATCTACATGCTGCACGGCATGTTCCACAAACAGCGCGGGCGCGTTGCTGAACGCAACAAACCGGCAAGACACTAGCGGCAGGGTTCCCGCGTCCGGCATATTCGCGCTCACGCCCATCAGCAAGGGCGTCCACTGTGCGGTGTGCACATCATGCCGCAGAATACCGTACCAGTACTCATTGCTGGGGCAGACCACGGCGCGGGTGCCGGACGGCATGAGCGGCACGCCATCGGCAAAATAGAGCGCCTGGGGAGCCAGCGCGCGTACCGCACCACGGGCTGACACGAGCGCTTCTTCCATGCCATCGCCGTCCAAATCCGCGTAGTCAATCGTCAAGCATTCACGCACGGTAAAGAAATCCGTGTCCTGCAACGGCGGCGCGCTGGGCGCCGAGGCAACCGCCGGTGCCGGACGCTTTGGCGCAGCCAGCCGCGGCCCCGCCGCGCGCCGCATCAGCGGGCGTGTCATCGGGTTCCAGCCGGTGACCGTGCGGCTGTCCAGCAAACCCCCCGCTTGCAGGGGCGCAATGTAGAGCATCTGATTCGCGCGGCTGTGTGCGTACAGCGCTGCCGATGCGTGATCGAACGCCAGCCACTCAATGTCGGCATCGCCGGTGGCCCACGGCGGCCACGCCTGCAGCCCGGCTGCATCAAGATGCCAGACATGCAAAACGCCGCGTCCATCAGCGGCGGCCATCAACGGTGCATGCGCTGACAGTGCAACGGAACGCACACTGCCCGGCAACGTCAGTGTTTGCATCAACCGCGGCCGTGTGCCATGCGCCAGCGACCACACATCAATCGCGGCGCCGCGCCATGTGGCGAACCATGCACCGTTCTTCAACACCGCCATGCCGTTGAACCCGCCTTCGGGTGCCCGTGCAGCCAGCATCGTTCCTGCCTGTTGCGCCTCACACAACGCCCACGCATCACACGCGCTGCGCCGCTGTGACCAGCACAATATGGCTGCACCCTCACGCAGGAACACATAACGTTCCAACCTCACGCGCGTGTTAATGCGCACGGCGGGCAGCACCTGCTGCGGTGTGCCGGCCTCCAGTCCTGCCAGCGCGTCCAAGACATACTCAGTGGGCGACGCACTGCGCACCACGCGCAGACTGTCGGGCGTGAAGCCCACCGGCAGCCCGCCGCGGTTCGCCAACGTGCCGCGCAACATGCCGCTGTCAAGGTCCCACACATCCACATCGCACGCCCCATTATCCAAGCGGTACTGCACCGCCGCATGCCGCCCATCACGCGCCACCGCCACGCGCTGGACACGCACATCCATGGCGCATTCTCGATACAATGATGCCCGCGAACGGCCATCGCGCAAATCTATCAGTTCAATATCATAGCTGCCCAGTGGCGTAAGCGCATTGCGCACGGCGGCGATGCTGTTATCAGCTGTAAATTCCCACTGCGCCACGCGCGGCACACGCGCCAACAACTCACCATCCCGCGCCCGGTACAGATAGCCTGCGCCACCCCGCCGCACCGCCAACACACTGCCCCCCACGGCAAAACTGTATTCTTCATGCGACGGCACCTGCAGCGACGTACGCCAGCCGCTACAATCTATCACATACACACTCGACACGAGTGCCGCTGCCACTGCCGCTGCGCCCGCCGCTGGCCGCGTACCGCGCACGCACAACAGGCCGTTCCAGTACTGCACAGGCGCCGCAGACGCCAGCGCCGGCGCCTGCACAGTGGCGCACCACGCCGCATACGCTGGAAACCCGCTCAAATACGTCAGCACCGCGCCGAGCGACATCGCAAACCCCCGCTGTGGATAAGCGTCCTGTGCCGCCACGGCGCGCGTTACCGCCTGGGTCACGGCCGCTTTCATCGGCGACATGCTATGCGGTGAACGCCCAAAATGCACCACATCAACGTGCGCCAGATACGCCCCGTATGCCAGCCACATCCCCGCATGCTCTGACCGCTCGCACAGCGCTTTGAGGCGGTTCAATCCCTCGTTGATCAACTTGACGTCATTGGTCGCAGCGCCATGCACTATCTGGCACACACTCAGATCAAATTCCCGCACCGGACTGGCCAATGCCCGCATGCGGCTCTCATACATGCGCAGCCACGCCTCGCCCGGCGCCGCTTCGTACAGCGCTTGTATGGCGTGCGCGTGCACAAAGATGTCCGGATACATGTCGAGAAATTCTGCCGCCACGGCCTCATTTGAGCCCGCGGGCACCACCACCCCGCACGTGTCAAAGTGCATGCCCGGGCATAACACCTGGCCGCGGCCCGCCGCGCACCACGCCGCGGCGATCACCCACGCCGCCATCTGCCACTGCAGTATGCGATGCACACAAAAAATTGTCATGCGCCTGCTTCGCTCTGCCGCGCAGTTCTCATCACGCCAGCATGGCACGTCTCACCTGCTCTGCGCGCGCGCGCCCCGCCAGCGCCGCCGCCACCGCCAGTGCAAATGCCAGTGCTGCACCCGGACCGCTGGCCGTGATACACTGCCCGTCTTCGACCACGTGCGCGGGTTCATAGCCGGTCATGCCGCGTTCAAACCCTGGATAACATGTTGCTTTGCCCTTCAACAAGCCGTGGTGATGCAACACGACTGCGGGCGATGCACAAATCGCCGCATACAAGCGCCCGGCCGCCACCTGCGCGCGCAACATGTGAATCAGCGCCACACAATCCCGCAAGTGCTCCGCGCCCGGCATACCGCCCGGCAGCACGATCGCGTCCCACGTCCGCCCCGTGCATGCTTCAATGCCGCAATCCGCCGTGATGCGCAGCCCATGCGAACACGTCACCTGCAGACCGTCCACCGATGCGAGCGTCACCTCTGCGCCCGCGCGGCGCAACACGTCAACAATCGTGACCGTCTCAAGCTCTTCGCTGCCATGTGCGATTGGCACAAGCACCCGTGCTGCCACAGTACGCCTCCTTTTGCAGTAGTTAATACATCCGGCGCTGCGCCGCACGGCGCGCTCAAGACAGCGTGCCTGCGGCCGCGCTCAGGCAATGTACGTTTCGTATCTTGCCAAACGTTCTTCGATCTCGCCGGGCCTCAGCCTCCGCAAGCGGTCACAACTGAAGTCCGCGACATTAAATGAGCCCATCACGATCCCGCGGCGCAACGCGGCGCGGATCGCGGTGTGATCATGCCTGCCGCTCGCGCTCACATAGCCGGCAAACCCGCCCGCAAACGTGTCGCCCGCCCCCGTCGGGTCCACCACCTCTTCCACCGGATACGCCGGCAACGCCGCAAAAAAACCATCCCGCCCGAACACCATCGCCCCGTGCTCGCCCTTCTTAATCACGCAATACTCCACCCCAAACGCCAGCATCTTCCGCCCCGCTTTAATCAGATTCTGTTCGCCCGTAAACAACCGCGCTTCGCCATCGTTCATGATGACAATATGCACGCGCCGGAACACCTCGGCCAGCTCGTCACGCGTTTGATTGATCCACAAATTCATCGTGTCGCAAATGCGGTAGCACGTCTCCGGCATTTGCTTAATCACATGTAACTGAAGCCCTGGCGCGATATTGGCCAAAAACAGCACCGGCGCCTGCGTATACGCGCGCGGCAACTCGGGCTTGAAATCCGCAAATACGTTCAGCGCCGTGCAGTGCGTCTCCGCCGCGTTCCAATCCCGCATGTAGGAACCAGTCCAGCGGAACGTGTGTGCGCCGTTGACAATCTCCAGCCCGCTCAAATCTATCCCGCGCGCTTTCAAAAATGCCACATGCTCCTGCGCAAAGTCATCGCCCACAATCCCCACCAGCCCCACCCGCGTCTGAAAACTGGCGCTCACCGCAAAATGCACGGCCGACCCGCCCAGCATCTCTGTCCGCATCCCCGCCGGCGTCGTCACCGTGTCCAACGCCACAGAGCCCACCACCACTATTTTTGGTATGTCCATCTACACTCTCCGCCCATGTCCAACATCCTAAATCGTAAATCGTAAATCGTAAATCATACATCCCTACGGTTGCCACGCCGGATGCGAGCACCCCTGTTCGTTGATCAACACCGAGACTTTGCCCGTCTCGCTGTCCACCAGCATCAACCGGCCGCCGCCGCCTAGCGAGCCGCGCGTAAACGCAATATGCCGCGAATTGCGCGCCCAGCTCGGTTCTTCATCATTGCTTGGGTCGTTCGTCAGGCGGTATGTCTGCCGCGCACGCATGTCATACAGACAGATGTTGAAACTGCCGCCAATCTGCGCCACAAACGCAATCTTCTTGCCGTCCGGCGACCACGCCGGCGACGTGCAGTAACGCGAAAAGGCGGGATTGCTGATGCGCTGTGGCGTCCCCCCGCTGGCATTGATGATATAAATCTGCGGCCGCCCGCTGCCTTCCTCGCTCGAAAACACAATCTGCCGCCCATCCGGCGACCACGACGGCGTTGATTCCGCCGCGCGCCCGCGCGTCAGCCGCACCCGCGGCCCGCCCCGCAAATCCACCACGTACAACTCCGGCATCCCGTCTTTGTCCAGTATCACAGCCACTTTCCCGCCATCCGGCGACACCGCCGCGCTTGTGTTCATCCCTGGGAAATTCACCAGCTTAGTCATCGCACCGCTGCGCAACTCCATCCGGTACACAATTGGCCGCCCCTCAAAATATGCGGTAAACACGATCGCATCGCCGCTCGGAAACCAGCGCGGAAACACACACAACGTGCTGCTGCGCGTCAGTGCACGGCTGTTCGCGCCGTCTGAATCACCTATGATCACATTCCGGCTTGCGCCGCTGGCGCGCACATACAACAGCCGTGACGTGAAAAAGCCTTTTTCCTTCAGTACCGCTTCCACAATGTCGTCGGCAATCATGTGGCCAATGCGCCGCAGGCCCCCCGCCGCCGCACTGTAGCGCTTCCCAAACAAGCGCTGCCCCGTGCGCGGCTGGTACAACGCAAACTCCACGCTTATCTCGCCGCCGCTCTGCACCGTCCCCTTGCCCAGCAACTGTGCGCCCAAGTTAGCCCAATTTTTGAAATGCAGCGTGCCCTTGCTCCGGTCAGCCGCGTCCAGCGTGCGCATGTCAGACACACTGATCGGCGCTTCAACAAATGTCCCGTACTTCACCAGATTACGCCGCACAATCTGCGCCAATTGCGCGCTGCTGTCGCCCGAAAAATCTGGTATCGCAAACGGCATCACATTGCCCGCCCGCCCCGTAATGGTGGGAATGCGCACCACCTCATCAGCCGCCCCCGCAGCACACCACATCAGCACAACTCCCGCCACCATCAGCCAGGCATGTATCCTCGGCATAACGACCCCGCGCATCCGGTTAGCAAACAACATGTTAATCATTGCTCCATTATAGGCAAACCCGCCCGGCATGTCAAGCCAACACGCCACGCGCCACCGCCGTGCTGAAAACCCATCTTCCCCTTGCTACCGCGCTCCGCCGCAACCAGCATACCTAGTGGCAGCGCTCCTGCCCTCGGTCATGTCTCACTCAATCCCAGAAAATCCTGCATGTGCTCCTTCGTGATCTTCGTAAATCCGTCAGATGCTGATTCGCTCACCAAGCCACAAAGGCGCCACGGAAGTCAGAATGCAGAACAGGAGAAGTACGAAGGCAGAAGTGAAAGAAGATCATGCGGCACTACGCGGAAAAGCAACCACAGATGAGTTCAGAAACACACAGATGAGGCACAGTCCGTCCCCGCGTAGGGTCAGGCCGTGAATAATGAAGTGCGTATTGGCATGCGTGAGATGCGTGAGGGCAAGCGTGCGCTTCGACTGCGCAGCTCATCACGTTGTGTGACAGATCTGTAGCTACCTTCCTTCTGTTCGAATGTGACGAGATAACCATGAAGGACATGAAGAGCATGAAGAACGAGATACGAAGGACATCATCACAAGGCCCGTATTTTTTTATTTTAGCGCGTATGGGACGGCGTCCCTCCAGCGCCTGCGCGTCCCACGGCTGGCGTACCCGCATGGAGGGCCGTGGTCCCCACGACCGCCCGTCCCGCACACGCCCCATTGAACGCGTCTGGAAAAGCGTACGGAGATTATGCACGCACTACCGGTGTTTCGCGCACGTGGAAGAGCGGGTGGAGGCGGTCACCGTTCAATTGCGGCGCTGGTCGAACCCCAACGCGCAGTTACGCAGATTATGCTGCACAATTAAGACGTTATGTATAAAATGTGAATTGCACACGACAATGTGTGTTGAGTAAATCTTTTGCGTTCTATGCGTTCGTTCGCGGCGAACAATGAACCATAGATGCACGCAGATACACACAGATGGCGGTGATAACAGTGAAATGAAGATTGAGAAGGGGCGGAATGCCGGCAGGGATGCCGGCGCTTCCAGCGGGGGAGCGGCGGGCGGTGGGGAGCGTTAGCGGTCGAACTTGAAGATCAGTTCGTTGGAGGCGGCGTAGCCGTAGGTATCGCGGGCATATTTTTCGATGTGGAAGGCGCTTTCGCGCATCAGGCGGATTTCCTGTTTTAGCGCGTCATTGCGCGCGCGCAGCTCGGCGAGCTGCTGCTGCAGGCGGCGTTCTTCCAGCAGCGCCGCGCGGTAGCCGGGGTGGTGGCGGGCTGCTTCCAGCACCACCACCACCGCGACAGCTGTCAACATGGCCAGCAGGAGCAGATAGCGCATCAGCGTTTGAGTTTGCCGCCAAACAGCGCTGTGCGGCCCAGTTGCTCTTCAATGCGCAACAACTGGTTGTACTTGCAGATGCGGTCGGTGCGGCAAAGCGAGCCGGTTTTGATCTGGCCGGCATTGGTGGCGACGGCAATATCCGCGATCGTGGCGTCTTCCGTTTCGCCCGAACGATGGCTGATAACCGAGGTGTAGCCGGCTTCCTTGGCCATTTCGATCGCGTTGAGCGTTTCCGTCAGCGTGCCGATCTGGTTGACTTTGATGAGGATTGAATTGGCAATGCCTTCCGTGATGCCGCGCGCCAGCCGTTCGGTGTTGGTGACGAACAAATCATCGCCAACAATTTGGATTTTGTCGCCCAGCTTGTCGGTCATCAATTTCCACGTGGCCCAATCATCTTCGGCGCAGCCGTCTTCGATGGAAACGATCGGATACTTCTTGCAGAGATCAACGTAGAATTCGACGAGTTCTTCGCCGGTCTTTTCGGGCTTCTTTTCGGCGTTCAGAATGTACTTCTTTTTGGCCTTGTCATAGAATTCGCTGGAAGCGGGATCGAGGGCGAGGGCGATGTCTTTGCCGGGTTTGAAGCCGGCCTTGGCGATGGCTTCCATGATCACATCGAGCGCCTCGGCATTGGAACGCAGATCGGGTGCGAAGCCGCCTTCGTCGCCGACGGCGGTGTTGAGGTTCTTGCCTTTGAGGACAGCCTTGAGCGCCTGGAAGGTCTCGGCGCCCATGCGCAGGGCTTCGGCGAAGCACGCGGCGCCGACGGGCATGATCATGAACTCCTGCAAGTCCACGTTGTTGTCGGCATGCTTGCCGCCGTTGAGGATGTTCATCATGGGGACGGGCAGGACTTTGGCGTTGACGCCGCCGATATATTTGTAGAGGGGCAGTTCGCAGAACTGCGCGGCGGCCTTGGCCACGGCCAGCGAGACGCCCAGAATGGCATTTGCGCCGAGCTTGCTTTTGTTGGGTGTGCCGTCGAGGGTAATCATGGCGTGATCAATGAGGGCCTGTTGGAGGGCGCTTTCGCCGGTCAATTCGGGCGCGATGACGTCAATGACATTTTTGACGGCTTTTTGGACGCCTTTGCCGAGGTAGCGTTTTTTGTTGCCGTCGCGCAATTCGACGGCCTCGTGCTCGCCGGTAGAGGCGCCGGAGGGGACGGCGGCGCGGCCCATGACGCCGCTCTCCAGAGTCACGTCAACTTCCAGTGTGGGGGTGCCGCGCGAATCCAGAATTTCGCGCGCGGTGATGTCAACGATATAGGACATAGGGTACTCCTTGCAGGGTGGTTAAACTTACATGGCGCCGCCGGAACCCATGCCTTTCATCAAGGTGAGGAGCGGCAGGAACATGGCAATGACGATCGTACCGACGATGACGGCGAGGAAGACGATCAGCAATGGTTCGAGCAGAGACGTCAAGCCATCGACGGCGGTGTCAACTTCTTCATCGTAGCTGTCAGCGACGCGCAACATCATTTCGGCCAGCGTGCCGGTTTCTTCGCCGACGTCAATCATGCCGACGACCATGGCATCGAAGACGCCGCTTTCGCGCAGGGGGCCGACGACGGATTCCCCCTCTTTAATGGAGGTGTGGACTTTGGCGATGGCCTTGGCGACGACGGCGTTGCCGACGGCGTCGCGCACGATGTCGAGGGCTTGGAGGATGGGGACGCCGGAAGAAATGAGGGTGCCGAGCGTGCGGGTAAAGCGGGCGATGATCACTTTGCGCACCAGTGTGCCAAAAATCGGCGCGCGCACTTTGAAGGCATCCAGGCTGTAGATGCCCGCGGGCGTCTTGGCGATGAAGCGGATGACCAGCACGGCGGCAATAATCACAAAGACAACGACGAGGGTGATGACCGGATTGCGGAAGGTAATAAAGGCGATCAGGGCGTCCGCGATGTCAATCAGGGTCTGGGTGATAAAGGGCAATTCGCGGCCTTGCTCGGTGAACATGGCCTTGAAGCGCGGGATGACGAACGTCAGCAAGAAGACCACGACCAGGAGGGCGATGGACAAGACCACGATCGGGTAGGTCATGGCGGATTTGACTTTACGTTTGAGGCGCTGGGCTTTTTCGGAGAATTCGGCCAGGCGGTTGAGGACGGTTTCGAGGACGCTGCCGGCCTCGCCGGCGCGCACCATGTTGACAAAGAGATTGTCAAACACTTTGGGGAACTTGGCCAGCGAATCAGAGAAGGTCTTGCCGCCTTCCACGCCGGCGATGACCTCGCGCAAGACAATGCGCAACTGATGGCCTTCGGGCTGTTGTTGCTGCAGGATGCGCAGGCCGCGCACGAGCGGCAGGCCGGCGTCGAGCAGGGTGGCGAGCTGGCGGGTGAAGAGGGTAATATCCGCGGTGGTGGCCTTTTTGGGGCCGCCGATGGTGATACCCTTTTGCATGAAGGATTTTTTCTTTTCCGGTGCTTTTTCCATAAGAGCTCTCCGCGCAAGAGTTAGTCGTGCCTGATAAGGTTATACGCCGATCGTGTTGCGAACCACTTCTTCCACGGTGGTGAGGCCGCGGCCGATTTTAAGGATGCCATCTTCGCGCAGGAGGCGCATGCCAAATTCGCGCGCCTTTTCACGCAAGGCGACGGCCGGCGCGCGGTCGTTGATCAATTCGCGCAAGGCGTCGTTGACACGCATCATTTCGAAGATGCCGGTGCGGCCGCGGTAGCCGCTGTTGTGGCAGTGCGGGCAACCGCGCCCGCGGTAAAACTTGATCCCGGCGAGTTTGCTCAGATCGGGCGAGAGGCGTTTCAAATCTTCTTCCGAGGGCTGGTATTCTTCCTTGCAGTGGTCGCAGATGCGGCGCACAAGGCGCTGCGCGATGACAGCTTCCAGCGTTGAGCTGATCAAAAACGGCTCGGTGCCCATGTCAATCAAGCGGGTGACGGTGGTGGCCGCGTCATTGGTATGCAGGGTGGAGAGCACCAAGTGGCCTGTCAGGGAAGCCTGAATGGCGATCTGTGTCGTTTCCAAGTCGCGGATTTCGCCCACCATGATGCGGTCTGGGTCTTGGCGCAAAATGGCGCGCAGCGAGCGTGCAAAAGTCAAGCCCACGCTTTCATTGATCGGCACCTGCACGACGCCCTCGATGTCGTATTCAACGGGCTCTTCGGTGGTAATACACTTGGCGTCAATGGTATTGATGCGCTGCAGGCAGGCATAGAGCGTAGTGGTCTTGCCGCAGCCCGTGGGGCCGGTGACGAGCAGAATGCCGTTGGGGCGGAAGATCAGTTCTTCGAGCTGTTTGAGGACGTCGGGCTCCAGGCCGAGGGCGTTCATGTCCAGCTTGACGCTTTCGCGGTCGAGGATGCGCACGACGACGCTTTCGCCGAAGACGGTGGGCAGGGTGGAGACGCGCAAATCCACCTGGCGGCCGGCGATGCGGGCGGTAATGCGCCCGTCTTGGGGCAGGCGGCGCTCGGCGATCTTCAAGCCCGCCATGACTTTGATGCGCGACGCGACGGCCGGGGCGAGGTGTTTGGGCGGCGGCACCAGTTCGTACAGCGAACCATCCACGCGGTAGCGGATTTTGAAGGCATCTTCAAACGGCTCGAAGTGGACGTCGCTGGCACGGTCTTTGATGGCCTGCACTAGCACGAGTTCGAGCAATTTGACGACCGGGCCGTGGCTGGAGGCACCGCTGGCCGCTTCGGCTTCTTCGGCGACCTCTTCGGGCTTGAGGGAGGTCAAGTCCTTGAGCAGCTCTTCCATGGATTCGGTTTTCTTGCGGTAATATTTTTCGAGGATGCGCTCGATTTCCTCGTCGGTGGTGAGGGCGCCGCTGACATCCACGTTGAGGGTATAGCGCAGATCGTCGAGCGCGGAGAGGTTCTCAAGATCGGCCACGGCTACCACCACCGAGCCGTCTTCGCGCCGCTCGCAGGGAATAGCGCGGTGCACCTCGGCCGATGAGGGCGTGACCAAGTCAAGCACCGCTTCGGGAATTTTCATTTCGCTGAGCGTGACGAAGGGCATGCCGAAGGCGGAGGCGATGGCATCGCGGATGTTCTCCTTCTTGACGAAATCCAGATCAACCAGCACCGTTTCAAGCGGATTGCCGGTGCGCGCCATTTCTTCCAAGGCGGTGTCGAGCTGGTCTTTGGTAATCACGTGCTGGTCAACCAGCGCCTGTCCGAGTGTTTCCGTATCAAATGCCATGGCGGTGCTTAATCAATATCGGTTACGGTGTTTGCCAACACTTCTTCCAGCGTTGTAATACCCAGCTCGGCTTTGGCCAGGCCGTCCTCGCGCAACGTGCGCATGCCGTGCTTGCGCGCGGTGGCGCGGATGATGTTGGCAGGCACGCTTTGATAAATCAGATGACGGATTTCATCGTTGACGGTCATTAATTCGAAGATGCCCTTCCGGCCGCGGTAACCGGTGTTGTTGCAGTTGTCGCAGCCGCGCCCGTGAATCCAGGTGTGGCTTTTGATGTAGTCGTCGCTGAGGCGCATGGCTTCGACAACTTTGGCCGGCGGCTGGTATTCCTCCTTGCATTTCGGGCAGATGGTACGCACGAGGCGCTGCGCCATGACGCCCATGATGGAGGTGGCCACGAGAAAGGGCTTGACGCCCATGTCAATCAAACGGGTGATGGCGCTGGGGGCGTCGTTGGTATGCAGGGTGGAGAAGACCAAGTGGCCGGTCAGCGCGGCCTGGGTGGCGATTTCGGCTGTGGTGGTGTCGCGAATTTCACCCACCATGATGATGTTGGGCGCCTGGCGCAGGATCGAACGCAACGCCTGCGCAAAGCCGAAGTTGATTTCGTCATTCACCTGCACCTGGTTGATGCCGGGCAACATGTATTCCACCGGGTCTTCGACGGTGATTAACTTGACATCCGGCTTGTTGAGGAAGTTGAGACAGCCGTACAAGGTCGTGGTCTTGCCGCTGCCGGTCGGGCCTGTTACGAGCAAGACGCCGTTGGGCATGGCGATCAGGCTGCGGAAGGTATTTTCGTCGTTGGCGAGAAAGCCCAGTTCGCCCAAGCCCAGCAGGAGCGATGATTTATCCAGGATGCGCATCACCACGCTCTCGCCGTGCGTACCCGGCAGGGCCGAGACGCGCAAGTCCAGAGTGACGCGGTCAACATCAAATTTGATGCGGCCATCCTGGGGCACCCGGCGCTCGGCCATGTTCATGCCGGACATGATTTTGATGCGCGAGATAATCGGGCCCTGCAGGCGTTTGGGCGGCGATTCCATTTCGACCAGCTCGCCGTCAATGCGGAAGCGGATGCGGATGCGCTTTTCCAGCGGCTCGACGTGAATATCGCTGGCGCGCATGTGATAGGCCTGGGTAATAATGGCCGAGACAAAACGGATGATGGGGGCCTCGTCGGTGCCTTCTTTGCCTTCGACCATCTCGCCGATGCCCTTGAGCGCGGTCTCGTAGTCGCCGGCGGAGGCTTCTTCGACGGCCATGGCCATCTGCTGGCCGCGATAGTACAAGTCCAGCGCATTCTGGATATCCACCGGCCCGGCGACGACAGTTTCGGGCACCAGCGTGCTGGTTTTGTCCGATTTGCTGAGCACCACCATCAAATTGTCAATGGTGTCAACATCCATGGGATTGCACATGGCCACCTTGAGCACGCTGCCGTCGCAGGCCACGGGGACGATGCGCTTGTCGCGGGCGAAATCGGCCGGAATGAGCTGCAACACCTCGGGCTGCAGCGAGTGGTCGGCGATGCAGAAGGATTCCATGCCGAAATGTTCAGCGAGGAATGTGACGAGGTCTTTTTCGTCTACCACGCCTGTGAGGATGAGCACTTCGAGCACCGTGCCGGCGCGGATGCCGACGTCCTCGCGGGCTTTGGCCAGCTGGGCGTCGGTGAGTTTGCCGGAGTCCTTGAGGAGATCAATAATAAAATCTTCGGAGGCCATGGCTTGCGTCCTTGGGTTTGGCGGAACGGGCGTGGTTGGGGATTATGCCTGCGCGGCGTCGGGGGTGGCGCGGCGGCGTTCACGCACTTTGACTTGCTTGCCCACGCGCGCGCGCAAGTAATTCAATTTCGCACGCCGTGCGCGCCCTTGGCGCACCACTTCCACCGCCACGACGTTGGGCGAATTCACTGGGTAGATGCGCTCGACGCCTTCGCCAAAGGAGACTTTGCGTACGGTGAACGTCTCGCCTGCGCCGCTGCCGCGGCGCGCGATGACAATCCCGGAAAATATCTGCACGCGTTCCTTTTCGCCTTCGCGGATTTTCTGGTGCACTTTGACCGTGTCGCCCACGCGAAACGGCGCCAGCGCCTGTTCCCGCACTTGATTTCGCACCTGTTTGATCAGTGTCGTCATAGTTGTTGCTACCTGCAGTAGTTCGTTATCGTTGTGGCTGCCCGGCCGCGGCGGCGTTTGCCGCGTCCTGCGCCGTCTGTTCCAGTTCCCTGCGTTCTGCGTCTGTCAAGGATGCGCGCGCCAGCAAATCCGGCCGCCGCGCCCGAGTCTTGGCAAGGGCTTGTGCCCGCCGCCAGCGCGCGATGGCCGCGTGGTTGCCTTCCAACAACACCGCGGGCACGGCGGCGCCGCGGTATTCCGGCGGCCGTGTGTACTGCGGATACTCCAGCAGCCCTTCGCTGAAGGTGTCCTGTTGGGCGCTGGCCGCGTTGCCCAGCGCGCCCGGCACCAGGCGCACCAGCACATCAAGCAGCGCCAGCGCGGCGACTGCGCCGTTGCTGAGCACATAATCGCCCAGGGACAGTTCTTCGTCCATTACGTCGAGCACGCGTTGATCCACGCCTTCGTAATGCCCGCACAAGAGCGTGAGGTGCGGGAGCTGGGCGAGCGCGGCCGCTTTTGCTTGTGTGAGCGGCACGCCCTGGGGTGTCAAATACACTTTGTGGCTTGGCCACAACGCGCACGCATCCAGTGCTTCAAAGATCGGTTCCGGCTTCATCACCATGCCTGGCCCGCCGCCGTACGGGCTGTCGTCCACGGTGCGGTGCCGGTCGTGGGCATAGTCGCGGATGTTGATCACATTGACGGTGATCAACTTGCGCGCGCGGGCGCGGCCCATGATGCTCTCGGCCAAGTAGGCCTGCACCAGCGCCGGACAGAGAGTCAGGACGTCAACCGTCATACGCCCCGGCGCGCCCGCGGCCGCGCGCCGCTTATTCCGCCGCGGCTGGCGCGGTCTGCGCGGCCTGCGCGGCCTGCGCGGCCGGCGCAGGTTTTTTGGACGCCTTGCGCCGCACGGGCAGCGCGACGCCTTTGAGCTTCAGCAGGGGGCGCACTGCCTCGCTGATTTGCGCGCCCACCCCGATCCAGTACGCCGTCCGCTCGGTATTGAGCGTCACTTTTTCTTCCGGCGTTTTACCGCCCGGGTGGTACGAGCCCAAAACTTCCACAAAGCGCCCGTCGCGCGGCGAACGCTCATCCGCCGCCACAATGCGGTAGTGCGGATTGTTCAGGCTGCCCACGCGCCGTAATCTAATTGTGATTGCCATAGTTTGTTGCTCATTTTGATGTTATGACTGTGCCGGGCGCATCACATGCTACGCAGTTCGCGCAGCATTGTCTTGAGGTAATTGGCGCTGCGGTCAATCCCCACGGCCGGCTCTTCGTCGCCCTGATAATGCACGGTTACATAGCCTTGGAAACCGATCTGCCGCATGGCATACAGGACTTCGCGCTGGGGCACAATGCCTTCGCCCAGGGCGCATGGCACGAGCTGCCGGTGCCCCACGGTTGAAAAATGATTGCCCAGATACTGGTCACTGTTTTTCACGTCGGTGAAATGCGCGGAGCGGATGTCGCTGAGGAGGGTGCGCACGGCGTCGGCGGGCTCTTCATCTACGACCAGAAACGCTGCCACATCAATGCAGACTTTGAGATATTCCGAGCCGACGGCTTGCAGCAAGTCCATCAGGCGGGTGGAGCCGTTGAGGAGCTTGCCGCCGTTGGTGATGCTGACGGCGACGCGCTTGCGCTCGGCCAGTTCCATGCAGTCTTTGAGGCTTTCGACGAGTGCTTCGCGCGCCTCGTCCCAGTCGTCAAGGGATTCGCCCAAGCCGGTGCCCATGATGCAGACGTCGGGCACGTTGGTGATGCAGGCGAGCAGGATGGCTTCGCGCACTTTGTTCATCGCGCGCCAGCGCATCAGGGGGTCCGCCGCGGCCAAGTCTTCGTACACGCCGTACGAGAAATAGCGCACTTTGCGTTCGCGCATGCGCGTGAGGTTCATTTTGACATCATCGCCGATATCTTTGCGCCACACCTCGCGATGGCTGATGATTTCCAGGCCTTCAAAGCCGTTTTGGCCGGCAAAGTCGATAATTTTTTGCAAGTTCATGCGCCCGCCCTGGATGGCAGTCGCAAAACTCTCCGTCGTTAAGCCGAGCTTCATCCTCCAGTCCTTTTACTGCCTGGCTCGATCGCGTTTGCTCCGCACGTTGCAGAGCACCGTGTTCTGACTCGCGCCCCCAGGCCCTGTTGCCACGGTGGTTCCCCGGCAATGCCCGCTTCGCGCGCCCCGCGCGCATCGCGGCCATTATCGAGACTACGTAGTATACTGAAATCATGCGGGCTTGTCAACTACCCTTTTCCTTCTCGATCCGGCGACTAGCAACACAGGCGTGGAGGGGCAGCGGCCTCGCTGCGCTTGTGCTCCGCGCGCATCAGGCCGCCGAGGCCGGCGGCCTTCCCTAGTCGCCGGATCTAGGCTTGCCGCGCTGATTGCCTTCTTTATAAGGTTTTTGCTATAATGCCGGTGCTAACTGATACACGACACGGCTGCCGTGCTGAACGAAATAGTAACACAAACGCGGTTTTTGGCGGAGCGGCTCTGGCTGCATCCGCAGCATGTGGTGGAGATCATCATCCTGGCGGTGCTGATCTACTATACGCTGCTGTTCATCCGCGGGACGCGCACGGTGGCGGTGTTGCGCGGCGCGCTGGTGTTGGGGCTGCTGTTTGGGGTAGCGAAGCTGTTTCAGTTTGACACGATCAATCTGCTCTACCGCACGTTGGCGCAGTTTGTGGTGTTTTCGTTCATTGTGATGTTTGCGCCGGAGCTGCGGCGGGCATTGATGACGATCGGGCGGCAGGGCTTTGTGCGGCGGGTGATGGGCGCGGCGCCGGTGGTGGAGGCGGTGCGGGAAGCGGTGCGGATATTGGCGAACACGCAAACCGGGGCGCTCATCGCGATCGAGCGGAGTGTGGGGCTGCGCACGTATGTGACGACGGGGGTTTCACTGGATGCGGAGATCAGCGCGCCGGCGCTGGTCAGCATTTTCTATCCGAAGAATCCGCTGCATGATGGGGGCGTAATCATTGAGAACGGGCGCATTGCGGCAGCGGCGTGCATCTTCCCGCTGTCGAGCAGCCCGCTGTCGCGCATGATGGGCACGCGCCACCGCGCGGCGCTGGGCATGAGCGAGGAATCCGACGCGCTGGTGATCTGCATTAGCGAAGAGACGGGCAAGATCAGCCTGTTTGAAAACGGCGTGTGGGACGAAGGCGTGAGCGTGGCCGAAGTGGCGAAGCGCCTGGCGCGCGCTGTCAGCTAAGCACGCCCATGGTGCACGAACGCCAATACGTTTTTCTGCGCCTGAATCTGCTGCTGGACATGGCGCTGGCGGTGTGCGCGCTGGTGGCGGCATACTACACGCGGTCGGTGCTGGCGTGGTTGCTTGAAGGCTATTTATACTACACGCCGGCCTGGCTGCCTGAGATTGTACCGTACGAGCGCAGTCATCTGTTTGAGGAATACCTGTGGCTGTTTCCGACGTGCGCGGTGTTGTGGCCGCTGGCGCTGAACCGCTTGGGTGCGTATGACTGGTATGACCTGCGCCATTCGGCGGCGCGGCGCTGGATAGTGATCAAAGCCTGCGTGCTTAGCGTGGCGCTGCTGATCCTGGCGATCTTTGTGTTCAAGCTGCAATTTATCGCGCGTCTGGTGATTGTCGGCACGGGGGTATGGGCGGCGGTGCTGTTGTTGATGAAAGAAGCGCTGATGCGCCGCGCGTTTATCCGCCTGCACCAGCGCCCTGAGTACCAGCACAATGTAGTGATTGTGGGCGAGGGTGAACAGGCGCAGCGCGCAGCGGCATTGATAGACCAGTACCGCGAATGGGGCCTGCGCATTGTGCACACGCTGCCGGTGGCCACGACGACGCCGGAGGAGCTGGTGCGGGTGCTGACGTCTGGCGCGGCGGACGAGGTGGTGTTTGCCGTGCCGCCCGCGGAATATGTGCACGTGCCGGCGCTGGCCGCGGTGTGCGAGCAGCTCGGTCTCACCACGCGCATCGCCGTGAATGTGTATCAGCCGGCGATTTGCAAACTGACGACAGAATATCTGCATGGCCTGCCCTTGATTACCCTGCATCCTACCACGCAGAATTTTGGGGCGCTGACGGTGAAGTTGTTTGTTGACCGTGTGGCGGCGGCGCTGCTGCTGGTCATGTTGGCGCCGCTCTTCGCATTGATCGCCCTCATCATCAAACTTACGTCGCACGGGCCGGTGTTCATTCATCAAGTGCGCTGCGGGCAGCACGGCAAGTTATTTGTGATGCACAAGTTCCGCTCGATGGTGGCCGGCGCCGAGGCGTTGCGGGAGGAATTGGCCGCGCAGAACGAACTGGACGGCTGGGCGTTTAAAATCAAAGATGATCCGCGCATAACGCGGGTGGGGCGCATATTGCGCCGGTTTAGCTTGGATGAACTGCCGCAATTGTGGAATGTGTTGATGGGGGAGATGAGCCTGGTGGGGCCGCGGCCAACGCTGCCGGCAGAAGTGGAGAAATTTCAATTGTGGGAGCGGCGGCGGCTTTCGATGAAGCCGGGCATGACCGGCCTGTGGCAAGTCAGCGGCCGCACGCGCCTGCCTAATGACACGTGGGCGCAGTACGACCTGGCATACATAGACCGGTGGAGCCTGGCGCTGGACGCGAAGATACTGCTGAAGACGGTGCTGGTGCTGCTGCGCGGCGAAGGGGAATAGGGGCGGGTGAATGGCGGGGGAGGATTTACGATTTACGATTTACGATTTACGATTTACGATTTGGGGGAGTGAACCACCAAGGCACGAAGACACGAAGAAGAAGTCAGAATGCAGAATGCAGAATGAACGAAGTCGGAATGCAGAATGCAGAATGAAGGAAGTCAGAATGCAGAATGCAGAATGAACGAAGTCAGAATGCAGAATGCAGAATGAACGAAGTCGGAATGCAGAATGCAGAATGAAGGAAGTCAGAATGCAGAATGCAGAATGAACGAAGTCAGAATGCAGAATGCAGAATGAAGGAAGTCAGAATGCAGAATGCAGAATGAACGAAGTCAGAATGCAGAATGCAGAATGAAGGAAGTCAGAATGCAGAATGAACGAAGTCAGAAGGCAGAATTAACGAATGCAGAATGCAGAATGCAGAATGCAGAATGAACGAAGGCAGGAGGCAGAAGTGAAGTCCACGGTCAAATGCCCAGGGCCCAACGTCACTGCCGCCCCGCCAGTTTCCAGTTTCAAAATATACATAGATGCGGCGACGAGGGATGGCCGCCGGCCACGGCGGCTTGATGGCTGAAGGGCTCAAGGGCAGCGCGGCCGCTGCCCCTGCAGCTCTATGTCGCTAGTCGCTGTATCTAGGAATGGCGGCCAAGTTGCGTTTTTGGGTGAGATTTGTTATAATGAAGCATCGCGGGGTGGAGCAGCCCGGTAGCTCGTCAGGCTCATAACCTGAAGGTCGCAGGTTCAAATCCTGCCCCCGCAACCAAATGTTCCCGGCGGTGAGACACGCCGGGCTGCGCCGGGATAGCTCAGTTGGTCAGAGCGAGGGAATCATAATCCCTGCGTCGGGGGTTCAAATCCCTCTCCCGGTACCAGGCAGTGGCCCCGCGCGCGCGGGGCTTTTTTTTGCGCAGAACGAACGGTGACCTTTGGAGCACACATATACCTCTTCACGGCGCGGTGGAGTGACGGCGCGGTGGAGTTGCTGGAGCGCATGCGGGCGCTGGGGCTGGGCTGCGTGGAGATTGCTGTGGGCGATGATGTGACGTGTACGCCGCGTCTGACGCGGCAGCGGGCGGAAGCGCTGGGGCTGCAGGTGACGATCAGCCCGGGTGGCGTCTGGCCGGCTACGTGCGACGTGTCGTCGGATGACGCGGATGAGCGGCGGGCGGGGCTGGCGTGGCACACGCGGCAGGTTGAGCTAGCACAGGAACTTGGTGCGGTGGCGTATTGCGGCGCACTGTACGGCCATCCGGGTACGGTGCGGCGGCGCGTGCCGCCGCCGGAAGAGCTTGCGCGGGTGGCCGAGGCCATGCACACACTGGCTGAGTATGCCGCGGCGCGTGGTGTCAAAATTGTGCTTGAGCCGATGAGTCATTTTCGCACCCATCTCATCAATACGCCCAGGCAACTCGTGGAGTTGGTGCGTTGCGCGGCGCACCGAAATTTGTACGCGCTGCTGGACACGTATCATTTGGTGACGGAGATTAGGGATTACGGGCAGGCGGTGCGGGAGGTGGGGCCGTGGCTGTGGGGGATTCACGCATGCGAGAACGACCGCGGGGTGCCGGGGGGCGGGCTGGTGCCGTGGTACCAACTGGCCGATGGGCTGCGCGCGGTGCGGTTTGACGGCTATGTGGTCTTCGAGTCATACAACTCGTCGATCAATGCATTTGCAATTCAGCGCGGAATGTTTCATAATGTATGTGCGGATGGCGAGGCGTTTATACGCGCGGGGCTGGCGTTTATGAGAGGGGTGCTGGGAGGAGGGGAAGGGGGAGGGAGTTAGATTTACGATTTACGATTTACGATTTACGATTTACGATTTACGATTTACGATTTTGGGGATGAGAACCACGAAGACACGAAGACACGAAGAGGAAGTCAGAATGCGGAATAAAAGAAGTCAGAAGTTGGAAGGTCAGCGAAGTTGTGCGAAGTTATGTTAGGTTTTGTTAAGTTGTGCGCGGTTTTGCGAAGTTTTGCAATGACAAATGAGCAATGACCAATGCGCGATAACAAATCAGTTTAGACACGGAGGATAGAGTATGATGCTGCAGCGAATTGACTGGGCGATCATCGGGGCGTTTTTTGCGGTGTCACTGGCGGTGGGGCTGGCGGTGACGCGGCGCGCCGGCGCGAGCATGGCGGAGTACTTTGTCTCGGGGCGGCACATGCCGTGGTGGCTGCTGGGGGTTTCGATGGTGGCGACGACGTTTTCGACGGACACGCCGAATTTGATCACAGATATTGTGCGCACGAAGGGTGTGGCGGGGAACTGGGTGTGGTGGGCGTTTTTGCTGACGGGGATGCTGACGGTGTTTGTGTATGCGCGGCTGTGGCGGCGCTCGGGAGTGCTGACGGACATAGAGTTTTACGAGCTGCGCTATTCAGGGAAGTCGGCGGCGTTTTTGCGGGGGTTCCGCGCGCTGTATGTAGGGGTATTTTTCAATGTGATGATTATGGCGGCTGTCACACTTGCTGCGATTAAGATTGGCGGGGTGATGTTGGGCCTGTCGCCTGTGCAAACGGTTTTTCTGGCCGGCCTTGTCACGGTCATCTATAGCATGTTCGGGGGATTGACGGGCGTGCTGCTGACGGACCTGCTGCAGTTCGCGATGGCCATGATTGGCTCGGTGGCAGCGGCATATTACGCCGTGCAGCATCCGAGCGTGGGCGGGCTGCAGGGGTTGTTGGCGCATGCGCAGGTGCAGGGCAAACTTGCACTGCTGCCGGACTTCAGCAATTTCAATCTGGCGGTGAGTGTGTTTATTATGCCGCTGGCGGTACAATGGTGGAGTGTGTGGTATCCGGGCTCGGAGCCGGGTGGGGGCGGGTACATAGCGCAGCGCATGCTGGCTGCCAAGAACGAGCAGCACGCGCTGGGGGCGACGTTTTTATTTAACGTCGCGCATTATGCGTTGCGCCCGTGGCCGTGGATCATTGTGGCATTGTGTTCGCTGGTGGTGTTTCCGGAACTAGCGGATTTACAGCGTGCATTTCCGCGGGTGGATGCGCAGGTGGTGAAACATGATTTGGGATATCCGGCGATGCTGACATTTCTGCCGGCGGGGTTGTTGGGGCTGGTGGTTGCCTCGCTGGTTGCCGCGTACATGTCCACGATTTCCACGCATTTGAACTGGGGGTCGTCGTATGTTGTCAACGATTTTTACAAACGTTTTGTGCGCCCGGACGCGCCTGAGCGCGAACTCGTCTTGGTGGGGCGCATAAGCACGGCGCTGCTCATGATCATGGCGTGTGTGTTTTCGTTGTATCTGGAAAACGCGCTGCAGATGTTCACGATTCTGCTGCAAGTGGGCGCGGGCACGGGTCTGTTGTTTCTTCTGCGCTGGTTTTGGTGGCGCATCAACGCTTGGAGCGAGCTGGCGGCAATGATCATCTCGTTTGTGGTGGCGCTGGTGATGGAATTTGTGGTGCAGGATGCACTACAGGACTGGCAGAAGTTGGTGATTGGCGTGGGCATAACAACGGCAGGCTGGATCATTGTAACATTGCTGACGCCGCCGGCGGAGGAGCGGGTGTTGCGGCGGTTTGTGGAGCTGGTGCGGCCGGGCGGGCCGGGCTGGAATGTGGTGCGGGCGCGCGCGGCGGCGGCGGGCGAGCCACTGGCTAATGCGGGCGTGGGCGGCAGCCTTGCATACGGCGTGCTGTGCATGGCGCTGGGGAGTGTGGCGGTGTATGGTGTGTTGTTTGCGACGGGGTATTTCTTGTATGGCGATATGCGCACAGGAGCTGTGTTGCTGGGTGGTGCGGCGGTGGCATCGGCTGGGTTGATACAGGCATGGAAGAATGTATGATGAGTGAGCGCGCTGCGGCACAGCGCCACGTAACTTTAGAATGAGCGACATGAAATTTGTACATGTAATGACCTTGGGGGCATGCCGGTATGTGAGCGCGCATCGCGGGACGGTGGCGGACACGCTGGGCGTGCCGGCGGAGAGCCGCTGGCCGGGCGGGGCGGTGCCGGAGGATTTGGTGGTGTTTGAGGCGGCCGGGCCGCGCGCGCAGCTGTATTTTGATCCGCGCACCGTGCGCGCTGGGATTGTGACGTGCGGCGGGTTGTGCCCGGGCTTGAACAACGTTATTCGTTCGCTGTTTTTGGAGTTGCATTATGCATACGGGGCGGCGGAGGTGTATGGATTTCGCTGGGGGTATCGCGGGCTGGATGCGCGCACGGGCGCTGAACCGGTGTTGCTGACGCAGGAGGCGGTGGACGACATTCATAAGGAAGGCGGAACGATCCTGGGGACGTCGCGCGGGCCGGTGGATGTGGATGCCGCGCTGGACAATCTGGAGCGGCGGAAGATCAACATGCTGTTTTGCGTGGGCGGGGACGGGACACAGCGGGGGGCGCTGGCGCTGCATGAGCGCGCGCGCAGCCGGGGGTATCAGCTGGCGGTAGTGGGGATTCCCAAGACGATTGACAATGACATCAAATATGTGACGCACACGTTTGGGTTTTTGACGGCGGTGGAGGAAGCGCGGCGGGTGATAGACAGCGCGCATGTCGAGGCGCGCAGCGTGTTGAATGGCGTCAGTCTTGTGAAAGTGATGGGGCGGGAAGCGGGGTTTATTGCGTGCGGAGCGACGATTGCGAGCCAGGATGTGAATTTCTGTTTGATACCGGAAGTGCCGTTTAAGCTGGAGGGCGAAGGCGGGTTTTTGGCGGCGCTGACGCAGCGGCTGGCGGCGCGGCGGCACGCCGTGATTGTGGTGGCGGAAGGGGCGGGGCAAGAGTTGATCAATGGCAGCGCGGGCGGTTATGATGCATCGGGGAATGTGAAGCTGAAGGACATCGGGCAGTTTTTGCGTATGGCGATCAGCGAGTACTGCGCGGCGCGGGGCATCGCGCTGACGCTGCGGTATTTTGATCCCAGCTATCAAATCCGGAGCCAGCCGGCGGATTCAGAAGATGCGCAGTTGTGCGACCGGTTTGCGCGCAACGCCGTGCATGCCGGCATGGCGGGCAAGACCGGCGTAGTGATTGGCTGCATAGGGGAGAACTTTGTGCATGTGCCGATGGATATGGTGGTGGGCGCGCAGAAACGCGTGGATCCGCATGGCGAGTTGTGGCACGCGGTGCTGGCGAGCACGGGGCAAAGATGATGTCTGATGTGTAGCGGTGCTTTTTTTTTGGTGTCCTTGATGTCCTTTGCATGCCTTGAAAAACTGACAGCTCTGCTGGGCGCCGAACACGCTTGTGCATGCGGGCGGCGGCATGCCGTGCCGACGCGGCATGTAGTCTATGCAGAAGACGCGGCGGAGGAGTTGGCGCGGCTGATGCGGGAAGTGAGCGGCGGCGCGGCGGTGACGGTGATTGCGGATGCGCGCACATGGGAGGTTGCGGGGCGAGAGCTGGCGCGGGCGTGCCGTGTGGCCGGCTGGCTGGTGAAAGAACACATCGTGCCGGACGGCGCGCGCGGAACACCCGTGTGCGATGATGAGACGTTTAGGGAAATGCAGGTGGGTGTGCCGGCGACGGATGTGTACCTCGCGGCGGGCAGCGGGGTGATCAATGATGTGACGAAGTGGCTGGCGCACGCGCGCGGCGCGCCATACGGCGTGATGGCCACGGCGGCTTCGATGAACGGGTATGCGGCGGCGAATGTGGCGCCGCGTGTGCGGGGGGGTGAAAGTGCTGGAACGGGCGCAGGCGCCGCAGATCGTGGCGGCGCGGCCGAGTATGCTGGCCAGCGCGCCGTGGCGGCTGACAGCAGCAGGGCTGGGCGACGTGCTGGCCAAGCCGCTGAGTGTAGCGGATTGGCGGCTGAATCATGAACTTTTGGGCGAGCATTTTTGCCTGAAGTGTGCGGAATTGATCAGCGGGCTGGAACCGTGGTATGCAGAGCATCCGCACATGCTGCGGGCGGGCGACGCGGCGGCGCTGGGGGGATTGTTTTATGCGCTGGTGTATTCAGGCGTGGCGATGACCATGATGGGCAGCTCGGCGCCGGCGTCGGGCGGCGAGCATCTATTCAGCCACACGCTGGACATGATGGATGCGGTAGACGGCGGGGGGCATGACTTGCACGGGCGGCAAGTGGGGATTGGGACGATTATCGCGGCTGAGTTGCACCGGCGGGTATGGGCGCATGAGAGGCCGGAGGTGCGGGAACTGCCGCAAGAAGTGGATGAGCGGTTGTGGGGGAGGCTGACGCCGGCAGTGGCCGCGCAGTATGGGGCGAAACAGGCGGGGCTGCGCGGTATTGCGGCAGCGATGAAGGACACGCAGCGCTGGAGCGCAGTGCGCGCCATGATCAAGACGGCCGTGCCGCGGCCCGAGAAGATAGCGGGCATGTTGAAGGCGGCGGGGGCGGCAAGTTGCTTGGCCGACATTGGTGTTTGCCGCGCGCGCGCGCGCGAAGCGCTGCTGCACATGCATGAAATCCGCGCGCGGGCGACGATTGTGGACGTGGCGTGGCTGGCGGGTGTGCTGCCCGGGGCGGTGGATGAGGTACTTGACGGAGTGGACTAGATGGCCGGGATGGCCGGGGGCGGGGGGAGATCAAAAAAAGAGAGGCAGGTTTTGCCGTAGCGGGCAGAGCGGTAGCAGCGCCACTGCTCGTAGAGGGCGCGGGGTGAGAAGAGGCGGGGGTGGGCATGTTCGATGACGCAGACAGAATCGGGCCCGGCAAGCTGAGCGTTGCGCAGTGCGGCGAGCAGGGCGAGCGGATCCGCGTCACGATAGGGCGGATCGGCAAAGATGAAATCGAAGCGCTGGCCGCACAGGGAAGGGATGGCGCGTGCAGCGTCTGCCGGAATGATCGTAATCTGCTGACGCAGGTTGAGCAGTTCGGCATTGTGCGACAGGCAGGCGTGCGCCGCGCGATGCGACTCGACGAAGGTGGCGTGTGCGGCGCCGCGCGAGAGGCACTCGAAGCCGACGCCGCCCGCGCCGGCGAAAAGATCGAGCACGCGGCGGCCCTCGATCCAGCGGCCGAGGATATTGAAGAGTGCGGTGCGCACGCGGTCTGATGTGGGACGGACGTCGAAGCCGGGCGGGGTGACAAGGCGGCGGCCGCGGAGGGAACCGGAGATGATGCGGATCATGGCGAATAACCATTTACGATTTACGATTTACGATTTACGATTTACAATTTGCGGGTTGCCATTTACAGTTTACCAGTTGTGAAGAATCGTGCTGGGCGAATGTCATGTGCACCTGCATCCTGCATGATTGATTACAAGTTCATGATTATAGCAAAGTGCTTGACAGAAGTTAATCTTTTTGTTACAATGACGGTCAGAGAATGGACGGGCCTATAGCTCAGTTGGTTAGAGCGTTCGCTTGATAAGCGAAAGGTCGATAGTTCAAGTCTATCTAGGCCCACCATGCGCGCGGCATTGAGCAGCAGCGACGTCTGCGGCAGGGGAATTAGCTCAGCTGGGAGAGCGCCTGCTTTGCAAGCAGGAGGTCACCGGTTCGATCCCGGTATTCTCCACCATGCGCCGTGGAGATGATAGATGGAATTTGTACGACACGTTTTAACCGAACGAAGTGGAGAGAGTCATGAGGACGTGGATGAAAAGCGTGGTAGTAGTGGCGTGCGTGTTGGTGGCGGCAACGGCGGCGGAAGCGGGCTGGCGGAAAGTATTTATCAAGAGCAGCACGGCAACCCCAACGCCGTTGTTTGTCAACGAGACGCCCGACTATCCGAACTTTACGCTGATGGGCAAGCGTGGGAACGCGACGGTGTATATCAACGTGCGTGGTGTGACGTATCCTGTGTTCGAGGATTTTATGAACAATCAGGCAGCCACGGTGTTGCCGGCGCCGTTTCTCAACCTGACGTACACGGACGCGCAAGGGGTCATCTGCAGCATGTTGCTGAGCACGAATTTCAATCTAGTCTACGGGCGGCTGATGGAAGTATCCGTCTCGGTGAACGTGGAGAACGGGCGGCAGTCGAACGTTGACATCACCGTGCAGAATGGGTATTTGAAACTGGCGAGCGTGCGGTATGGGCGGCCGGCGATTGTATTACCGAACACGCCGCAGTTTGGGGCCGGGTATCAGGGTTTGGTGAAAGTGAAGTCAGACAATAACATTGGCGGGATTAATGTGTACGGTGGGATTATCAGCGACTGTTCGACGCCGAAGAACATCAACAACGTGATCTGCAAATCGAAGAACGACAAGAAATTCGGGCTGGTGTATGGCGGGATCATCGGCGGGAATGTGTTTGCGGCGGGCGACATCCGGTTTGTGTTCTGCGACAATGGGATAGGGACGGTGGTGCGGCCGGGCGTACCAGCGGCGTTCAAGGGGCAGGTGTGCGCGGGGTGGACTGGGACGGCACCGTCGCAAGGCAATATCTGGCGTGTGAATGCGGCGGGCGGCTCGGGGAATAATTCGATTGTGACGGCGGGGTCGAACCCCGCGGGCACTCCGGCGACGTATCAGTATGCCGGGCAGGTGTATCAGTTGCGGATAGGGACAAAGGCGCCGTGCAACAATTTGACGGTGGTGTCGCGGGCGCAGACGAAAGTGAGCGGCGCGGGTGCCGGGCCGGCGACAGGTAATGTGATCACATCAGTGGGGACGTTCCCGCTGTAAGCGGCAGAGAGACGAGAGTAGTTCACCCAATACCACAAGGGACGGACCAGGGATGCCGGGCGGCGGCACGGCCGAATATACATGACAGAAACACTACGAAAACTGCTTGAGCTGCAACGGCTGGACACCGAGCTGTTTGAGCTTGGACAACAGATGCAGCGGGTGCCGCAGGAGTTGCGCAAGGAGCAGGCGGCGTACGCGCAGGCGGTGCAGGAGTTGCGGAAAGAAGAGCGGGCGCGGCAACGCGTTGAAGAAGAACGGACGCGGCAAGAGCAGAGCCTGGCCAGTTCAGCGGAACGGATCAAGCAGCTGAAAGCGAAGCAGGGCCAGGTAAAAAAAAATCAGGAATACCAAGCGCTGACGCACGAAATCCAGATGGCGGAAGAGAGTAGCACGAAGCACCGGGCGGCGCTGGAACGCGTGCAGGAACAACGGGCGGAAGCAGACGCGGCGGTGGCGCAGCGGCAAGACGCGGCAGCGGCGCGCAAGCAGCAATTCATGCAGCGTGCGGCCGGTGCGAAAGAGGAAATTGCGGCGTTGCAGGAACGCATCAAGAAGTGCCGGGCAGTTCGGCAGGAACTGGTGAAGACCATCAATCCAGATGCGTTGGCGCTGTACGAAAAGCTTTTGAAGACGCGCGCACCGCAGGTGCTTGTGCCCGTCAAGGCGGCGGAGAAAGTATGTACGGGCTGCAACATTCAGCTGACGGAGCAGGTGATTGCTGACATCATGATGTCCGACCGGCTGGTCTTGTGCGAAACGTGCGCGCGGATTTTATATTTGGACACTACAGCGGCGGAATAACGCACCGGTAGTGCGGTGTTTCACAGATGCCTGCTATGGCAAGGAATCTTTGAAACACTCCACGAGACGCACACAGTAATGAATCACACGCTGCAGGGCGTTACTCACGCGGCAGCCGCTCTGCAACGGCAGCGTTGCGGGGAGGAAAGTCCGGACACCAGCAGACGGGATGCCTCGCGCAAGCGGGGGCTCCGCGCGGCAAACGTGCGGAGACGGCACGTGCCACAGAAAAGAGACCGCCGCGCGCGGGCGCGGCAAGGGTGAAACGGCGGGGTAAGAGCCCACCGCCCGAGGCGGCAACGCCCGGGGCACGGCAAACCCCATCCGGTGCAAGGCCACATAGGAAACGCGTGCGCGGTGCAGCGATGCGCCGCGCCCGGCAGGTCTGCAGCCGCAGCGTTTCGGGTAGGCCGCTGAGATGAATGGCTGCCCGTCGCGTGCGCATGCGCGCGACGACAGAATCCGGCTTATGCGTTGAGTAACGCCCTGCGGCGCCATGGCAGTAATGGTATCGTCCGATTTGAAAAGACGACAGATCACACGCGGAACATGTACGCGGCACGGGATGCGGCAGGCGGCACTGGCAGCCGGGCTGCTGGCGTGCGCGTGCTTGAGTGCGCCGTGCCAGGCTGCCACTACCAACGCGGCGGTGGCGCAGGCGATTGCGCGGCGCTATTTCAATGAAGGCTTGGCGCACGTGCAGGCGGGGAAGTATCATCAGGCGATCCGGTCGTTTCGGACGGCAACCGTGTACGACGGGGGCTTGGCAGAAGCGTATCTGAACTTGGGCGCGTGCTACGAGCGGCTCGATCAGTTCGGCCATGGACGGCAGTACTATGAGAAAGCAGTGCAGCTGGACAAGGAGAATGCGCAGCTGCATTATATGTATGGAGCCGCGCTGGGGCGGAATGGCGATGTGGCGGGCGCAGTGACGCATTTGGAGCGGGCGGTGTATTTGGCGCCGGGAAACGTGGACTATCTTTATAACCTAGGCGTAGCGTACGCGGGATTGACGCAATACCTGCTGGCGGCGAGCTGTTTTGAACAAGTGACAGGGATGGTGTCGAACAACAGCGTCGTGTGGTACAACTTGGGGTTGGCGCGCTTGCGGCTGGGGCAGACGAATGCTGCGGAAGCGGCGCTTGCGCAGGTGGACTTGGACGCGCCCATCGCCGCCGAAGCGCATTATCAACTGGGCCTGTTGGCGTATGGGCGCGGCGACTATACGGGAGCGGTGCGGCGGGCGAAGATGGCCAGCGCGCTGAATCCGGGCTTGTGGGAAGCGGATTTGTTGCGTGCGGACGCGCACACAGCGCTCGGGGAATACCGCGAGGCGTGCGGGGTGTTGGAGCGCGTCTATTTGCTGCAGGCCACGGGCGGTCTGGGCCGGAAACTGGCGGACGTCTACAAACGCTGGGGCGGAGAGGCGCACAGCAATGGCCAGTACCGCGTAGCGCTGGACCGGTACCGGCAGGCGGTGCGGTTTGTGCCGGGCGATGCGGAGGCGTATGCGGCGGCGGCGGCGTGCGCCGTGGCGGCCGGCGATGCGGCTGGGGCGCGTGAAGAGCTGGAACGCGCGCGGCGCCATGCACGCAGCGTGGCGCAGGAAGAGGAAATCCAAATGATCGGGCAAGCACTGCGCGCGTTGGAGCAAAAAGGCACTGAGACGCCGTGATAGTGACATATTGACTTTGGCACAGGTTTTTGATAGGATATGTGCGCTTGGTTGAAACTACAGCAGAACAGGGCTGTTTTGGCTTGATGCGAGTTAATGAAAAGTTAATGAAATGGTGAAGTTCTTCATATATGCCACATGGGGAATGCCGTGGGAGACAAGAACGCGATAGGCATTGATATCGGCCGCGAAGCACTCAAGTGTGTCGTGGTCTCCGCGCAGAGGGGCGCGGTGAAAGTGACGAACTGCACGAGCGTGCGGCTGGAGGTGGCGGCGGATGCGGATGCAGCCACATGGCACGCGGCCGTGGTGAAGGCGCTGGGCGAATTGCGCGCGAAGAAGGCGATTCCGGACGGGCCGGTGGCCGTAACGGCGCCAACGGCGCACACGCTGATCCGCGCGCTGAAAGTGCCCACGGCCAAGTTCGAGCAGCAGTTGCCCGAAGAAGCTAAACAGCAGCTGCCGTTTCCGCTGGAAGAGCTCGACTGGGATGCCGTCACGGTCGGCAGTGAAGGCGAACAAAGCTTTGTGTCACTGGCGGCCGTCAAAAAGGACATAACGGCTGATGTGCTGGCGATGCTGGCTGAGAGCGGCATCACGGCGCAGCGCATCGAAAGCGGCGCACTGGCGCTGGCCAATGTGTTGTTGCAGGCGGGCGGCGGCAGTTGCAGCACGCCGACGGCCGTGCTGACACTCGGCGCCACGGCGGCGAATCTGACGATTGTTGACGGGACGAAGGTGTGGATGCGCACCCTGCCCGTGGCCGGCACGGCGCTGGTGACGGGCCTGGCCAAAGCGCTGAATGTGACGGAAGCCGCCGCGCGTGAAGAGCTGGCTGCCAACATCAATGTGGCCGTACAGGCGGAAAACGAAACCGATGCCGTGAAGAATGTGCGTGCGACGATCATGCGCCTGGTGATGGAGATCACGCGTTCGCTGACATTCTACAAATCGCAGCTGAATGGCGAGAAGCCGCAGAAACTGTTGCTGGCGGGCGGTTACAGCATGATTGCGGGGCTGCGGGAGTTCCTGGCTGACCGGCTGAAGATGCCAGTGGAACCGTTGGAAGTGTTTGGCGCGGCCAGCGGCGGCGACACGGCCCATGCGGCGTGGTATGGCGAAGCGCTGGGATGTGCACTGGCGGCCGCTGGCGCGGCAGTGTACCAGCTGAATCTGATGCCGAAAGACATTATCGCACAGCGCGAATTGGACCGCAAGAAGCCATTTGTACTGGCGGCGGCGGCGGTGCTGTTGCTGCTGTTTGCGGGACTGTATGGCATGAAGCTGCAGGAAAAGGGCAAACTGATGCAGGTGGCGCAGGCGGCGCGCGCACAAGCCGACACGGCGCGGCAGTTTGACCAGCAGATCGCGAAGATTGAAGCCAGTATGCGTGTGGAAGACGGCAAGTCCGTCAATCTGCGGCGCGTCTTGTGGGAACGCGAGTTGTATCCGTATGTCTTGCAGCAATTTGCCGCGGTCGTGCCCAGCAATGTCTGGCTGTACGGCGTGGATACCGTGACATTTGGCGAAGTGTACGAGCGCGAGCGGCTGACGACGTCCGGGCGCGGCGCGACACGCATGGTCGTGATCGATGATCCGGAACTGCTGGCGCGGCCGGTGCGTGTGATCGTGCGTGGCGGCTCGTATGGTGATGGAGCATGGACGGAAGAATTGCCGGTGGTGGAAAAGAAGATTACCGCCGTGCCGGATTTTGTCGCGCTGCGGCAGACGGCCCTGAAGCGCAACAAGAAGTATGCAGAATTTGACCTGGAAGTGGATTTGGACTTTGACCGCAACGGCAAGGCAGACTTCACTGATATTCTGGAAGAAGCCGCCAGCAAACCAGCCGCACGGCCGAGATAACCGCTAACGACGACGCATCCGCACCGTTATGAAGTTTGACGCAAACAAGAACAAGGTTTTTCTAATCGCGCTGGGTGTGCTGCTGGCGCTGACACTGGCGGCGGTGATCATGTGGCGCAGGGCTGCCAGCGGCGCGCACGAGGCCGCCAGCGAAATTGCGGCCGCCAGAGATGAATACGAAACGCTGGTGCGCAAGTACCGTGGCGCGCCGACGAAAGACCTCGTGGCGCAGTACACCGCGAAGTTGCAGACCATAAAAAAGCAGGCCGCGGCGATGGGCACCGCCGTGCCGGAAACGCCCCTGCCAAGCTATACGCCCGCGTCGTTCAAAGACGAACTGCGCACCCTGCGCGATGCCTATCAGGCGCAGAGCCAGGC
>Ga0308414_1000058_pt1 | contig 58974 bp, 50 predicted proteins | sample HotsprSampleOS50_FD_205667 | JGI IMG/M metagenome (GOLD analysis project Ga0308414, IMG submission 205667) | Hot spring phototrophic mat microbial communities from Octopus Spring, Yellowstone National Park, Wyoming, United States - 20090730_OS50 ... | reverse complement strand
GCGGTTTTCAAAAGCGAGCTATTTTTTTTATTGAAAAAAAAATTGAGAAGCTAATAAATGAAAGCTCTTTTTATAGACAATCATATTGGTTTTTACGGAGCCCAAAAAAGCTTAATTGCTTTTCTTGAGAATGACGATAAGTTTGAAAAAGCGGTCGTTTATCCAAAGGCGATTTTATTTCAAAAATTTAAAGATTATGACAAAATAAAAAAAAAGCTTGAAGCCAGAGGAATTTTAACTTATCAATTTTATCTTCCGCTATATAAAAATTATAAAGGCGCTCCTACAACTTTTAGATTTAAAATTGCAAATTTTGTTAGAAATTTTTTATGGAAAATTCATAAACGCAAGCTGTATGATTTTATTAAAAAAGAAAATTTTGATTTTATTCACTTAAATTCTTTGACATTATGGGATATCGTAAACCATAATTTTAATTATTTTTGTCATGCGAGGGAATTATTGAGCGATAAGGGATTAAAAGATAAAAATGTAATTAAAAAGCTAAATATTTGCCGCGGAATAATTTTTATCGACGAAGCTACGCGAATACAATTTGAAAATAATTTGACAAACCCAAAAATCGCTAATATAGAAAATCCCATTGATATGACTAACGTTCTAAAGCATATTAATAAAAAAGATGAAATAAAGAGAAACTATGGAATAGAAGATTTAAATGCTATAATTATTTCAATTATTGGAAAAATCAGAGAATTCAAAGGGGTCGATTTAATTATAAAATCTTTCAACGAATTTTCGCAAAACGAAAATTCTTATTTGTTAATAGTAGGCGATGGCGATAAAAATTACATTCAAAAATGCAAATCAATGTCAAAAACTAAAAGAATTTTATTTGTTGGAGAGGAGCCTGAAATTGAAAAAATTTACGCTATTACGGATATTGTAGCGCGAGGGGAGCCGGAGTTTTGTATTGGAAGAACTGTTTATGAGGGGTTATTTTCTGGATGCTTAGCTTTGCAACCGGGAACTTATGACGATGTAAAGAAACATCCTGAAATTTTTAAATTCTCAGATAAAATATTTTTATACGAGCCTGCAAATGTCGATGATTTAACTAAAGCAATGATGCGCGCCGCGAATTATTTGAAAACTTCAAAAGTGGAACGAAATCCTGGCGGCAACGCCAAAGATTACGCCGAAAAATTAGCGGAATATTTTATTATCTCTATTAATAAAAACAAGGATTAGATATGATTTTGCATATCGTTTGTTTAAGTCCTTTCTTAAAGCAATATATAAATCTTATTCGACAAAATTTTGAAAAAGATCGTCATGTTTTCGCTATAGTCGATAAAAAAAGAAAAGGAATTGCTTTCGAAGAAGACAAAAATATAAAATGGTTTGAAAGCAAATTAAAATTTTTTAGTTTATTATCGCTGATAATTAGAGCCGAAAAAATTATACTTCATGGTGCTGGGGCAAAAAATGTCGCAAGAATTTTATCGTTAAGCAAAAAATTTATTGAAAAGACATATTGGGTAATGTGGGGCGCCGATTTCTATTTTCCGGAAACTCAGCCTGAATGGAGAAAATCTTTTTTATCGAAAATAAAGCATTGCATAACATTTATAGAAGGGGATTTTGAATATGCGATAAAAAATTATAATATGTCCGCTCGTATGTATGAATGCGTTATGTACGGCTCTTCTTATGAAACTGAAACAAATTTAGACGAAAAAGAAATCGAAAAATTTTTGACAAACAAAAATAAAACAATTAAAATATTGGCTGGAAATTCTGCGGCGAAGACTAATAATCATTTTGAGATATATCAAAAGCTTTCTAAATTTAGCGACGAAAATATCGAAATAATAAGCATTCTTTCTTATGGAGCGGATGAAAATTACGTAAACGAAACGATAAGTTATGGAAAAAGAATTTTTAAAGACAAATTTAAGCCAATTTTAAATTTTATGAATTTTAACGATTATGTCGAATTTTTAAAGAATATGGACATTGGCATATTCGCGACGGATAGACAACAAGCTTTGGGCAATATTGGGATTCTTTTGAAGTTTGGAAAAAAAGTATATTTAAAATCAAATGCGTTTCATTATAAATTCTTTAAACAAAAAGGAATGGAAGTTTTCGAGTTTGAAAAAATAACTGAGATGAACTTCGAGGATTTTTGTTACTTGAAAGTCGACGTTGCAATTAACAATAAAAGAGTTTTTGAAAATTACTTTTCGATTGAAAATTGCGTAAATCAATGGAGAAAAATATTTGAAAATTAATTACGCTTATTTAAAGAGCAAAATTAAATTCTACTTATATAGCGAAGTTGCTCAAAATATTTTCAAGTTGACTTTTGGTTCGGTTGTTTCTCAATCGATAATTCTCTTATCGTATCCAATTATATCGCGTTTGTATGTTCAAGAAGATTTCGGAATTTACTCTTTAACGATAAGTTTTGCCGTTTTTTTATCCGCTTTTTCAACTCTTTCATTTGAAACAGCCTTGGTGGTTGCCGACGAAGAAGATTATAAAACGTTATTGTTATTAAACGCGCTCTTATCGTTATTTATTTTTATGATTTCTATATTGTTTTTTATTTCAATTGGTAATGTTTTGTCTCAAGTCTTAAACATAAACCATTCTTTTTCTTTTTATTTTGTAGCCTCTTTAGGAGGGCTTTTTTATGCTTGCTATTTAATTATAAATAATTGTTTTAATAGACTGAAACTTTATAAAGAACTTTCGTTTTTTAGAATTATTCAATCGTTCTCTTTTGTATTATTTTCTTTATTTTTTTATTTTTTTAATAAAACTATTTTATCTTTAAGCTATTCATTTATTCTGTCCTTTTTAACCGCCGATTTATTTGCTTTTTATATATTAAAAAAAAATATAAAGTTTAATTTCAATCTAAGCCAGATTAAAACTTTAGCTCGTATTGCTATAAAATATAAATCGTTTCCTTATTACCAATTTCCAGGGGTTTTGTTGAATAATATAAAGGAAAACGGATCGACTATATTTATTAGTTGGCTATTTAGTCCGATCGTATTGGGCAATTATTCTTTCTCTTTAAGAGTTTTAAGAATGCCTTTAAATTTCATAGGATTTGCTATTGGCCAGGTTTTATTCAAGAGATTTGATGAAATTAAAAGAAAGTCGGGAGATTTGCAAAAGACATTTAAGAGAGCGATTATTTTTTTATCGACGCTTTCATTTCCATTTTTTTTTATTTTATTTTTTTGGGGAGATAAAATATTTATTTTTATCTTTGGTTCTAAGTGGGGAATTGCGGGATATTATTCTCAGATATTTTCCCCTTGGCTTTTTATAAATTTTATAGCTTCGAGTTTATCTCTTCTTCCCGCGGTAGTTGATAAACAAAAACAATTCTTTTATTTGTCTACAATTTACAATCTGACCTTTCCTATAATTTTATATTTATCATCAAAAATATTTGTCAATCCAGAACATTCTTTTTTGGTTTTATCAATTTATTCGTTTTTGTGGGGGGCGGGCGTTTTGAGATTTTTCTGGAAAATTGCAAAATAACAAGAGTAGAATTCAGTAGAAATAAGTTAATAAATTTATATATCTTACGTTTATTGTTAGATTAAGCAAATTAGACAAAAAATTTTGTTCGTCTTTTTTTTAATTTAATACTTTTTGATAATATACAATCGGTCAATTTATATAAATTTGTTTTGCTTTTTTTTTTAACAAAAATAAATAGCATAAAACTTAACAATAATTATGGTCGAATAAAATTTGCGGCAAACTAAAATTTTGAAATAATAAAACATTTTTTTAACTTGAATAGTAATTTAAAATATAAATTCCATCGCAAAATGTAAACTACTTAAAAGAGAGGAAGCGTATGAGAAATTTTAAGAAATATTTTATTCTTTCAATTTTTCTTTTACTTCTTCAAGGGTGCTCAAAGAAAAGCGACGATGATTTGATTATTATCTGGCATAATATGCGTCCGGAAGAAAAACAAGTTCTGCAAGATCAGATTAACGAATTTATGAAATTAAATCCCGGCTTTAAAGTAATCGAACTTTATAAAGAAACGGAAGAAATGAGATCTGGATTTATTATTGCCGCAATTGGAGGACAAGGTCCCGATTTAATTTACGGTCCTTCAGATCAAATCGGTCCATTCGAAGAAATGCAAATTATTATTCCTTTAGACAGTCTATTTGAACAAGAATATTTTGAAAAATTTAATTCAAGAGCCTTAATAAGATCAAATGGAAAAATATGGCAATTGGCAGATAAGTTAGGCAATCATTTAACATTAGTATATAATAAAAAATTCATACAAACGCCGCCAAAAACAGATAAAGAATTGATTGAATTAGGAAAACAAAACACAATCGATTTCGATGGGGACGGCAAAATAGATCGTTATGGTTTGGTTTGGAATTATACCGAGCCTTATTTTTTTATTCCATTTTTAACTGGTTTTGGGGGATGGATATTTGACGAAAATTACAGGCCAACTTTAAATACTCTTCAAATGATTAACGCTCTGAATTTTATAAAAGATCTACGCGATAAATATAAAATTATTCCAAATGAAGCTGATTATGATATAGCCGATATGCTATTTAAGGAAGGCAAAGCGGCAATGATAATCAACGGCGATTGGTCCTGGTCGAGCTATGGCAATGCTGGAATAGATTATGGAATAGCTCCATTGCCAATAATTGAATCGACGGGCTTACATTGCAAGCCGATGGTAGCTCCAAAAGGATATTCGATTAACGCAAATGTAAAGCCAGAAAAAATTAAAAAAATAAAAAAATTATTGGAATTTTTATTAAGCCCTGAAAAACAATTAGAAACAGCCAGCAAAGTAAAAACATTTCCAAGCAGAAAAGAGGCGTACGACGAAGAGATGTTTAAAAGCGACGAGGTTCTTGTAAATTCGCAAGTTCAAATACAAAACGGCGTTGGATTGCCAATAGTAACAGAAATGAGAGCAATCTGGGATGCTATGCGACCGCCATATCAAGCTGTATTAGGAGGAGCAATCTTGCCAGAAAACGCCGCCAAAGAAATGCAACTTTTGGCGGAGCGTAAAATTAAAGAAATAAGAGAAGAAAACGAACAATCAACCTTTGGATTCTATTTCCAATTTTTTCTTTTAGCTTTAACGGTCTTCTTATTATTTTTAATAAGAAAACAAATATATGCGTTTATAAAAAACTTAAAAGAAGATTTATTTGTGTACGCTTTAACTTTGCCAGCTTTAATAATTCTTTTAGCCGTTATTTTATATCCTTTCGTTTACAATGTAATTTTGTCTTTTTCAAATATGAGTTTGAGCAAAATACGCGGTTGGTCGATAATTGGTTTGCATCAATATTATAAAGTTTTTCAAGAACAGCAATTTTATTCGGTTTTCATAAAGACCTTAATATGGACATTTATCAACGTATTTTTTCACGTAACAATTGGAGTGGCGCTTGCAATTTTATTAAACCGCGATTTGCCCGGCAAATCAATTTTTAGAGTACTGTTAATTTTGCCCTGGGCAATACCGCAATATATAACGGCGTTAACCTGGCGAGGAATGTTTAATTACGAATATGGCGCGATAAATATCATTTTAACGAAAATATTTGGCTTAGGTCCAGTAGAATGGTTAAAATCTCCTACCGAAGCTTTTGCCGCCGCTATAACAACAAATATATGGTTAGGTTTTCCTTTTATGATGGTTATAGCTTTAGGAGCTTTGCAAAGCATTCCTCAAGAATTATACGAAGCCGCCGATATCGATGGAGCAAAATGGCGCCATAAGCTATTTAATATAACTATACCTTTGATCAAGCCTGTGATGATTCCCGCTATTGTATTAGGCGTCATATGGACTTTCAATAATTTAAATGTTATATGGCTTGTTTCAAACGCCGGCGAACCTTCGGACAGCACTCATATTTTAGTAAGCTATGTTTACAAAGCTGCTTTTAATTTTTATAGATTTGGGTTTGCTGCCGCATTTTCTATGATTATTTTTCTAATATTATTTGCCTTTAATATTTTCGTAATGCGAAAATCAAAAGCTGAAGAATCAGTTTATTAATTTTTTAAGGAGAAAATATGAAAAAAAAATATTTGACGACAATTTTAATTTACGCCGTTTTAATCGTCGTAACTTTGGCGACAATTTATCCAATTATAAATGTTTTTACAATATCGATTAGACCTAACAATAAATTATTTTCTACTACGCTTGAAATAATACCGGAGGATTGGACTTTTAATCAATATATCGAGCTTTTTGCCAACAGACCTTTCTTATTATGGACCTGGAATTCATTTATCATTTCATTAGTGGTTACCTTTACTGGCGTAGCTTTAGCATCTACGACAGGCTATGCTTTAAGCAGATATAAATTTGTAGGAAAAAAATCAATACTTTTTGGATTATTGACCACTCAAATATTTCCAGCGACTATGTTATTATTGCCAATGTATATCATGCTTATAAAACTTCAATTATTAAACAGTTATATAGGCATAATAATTGTTTATTCCGCAACGGCTTTGCCTTTTTGCATTTGGCAGATGAAAGGTTATTACGATACGATTCCTTATAGTCTTGAGGAAAGCGCGAGAATTGACGGTTGCAATCGTTGGCAAGCTTTTTACATTATTGTTTTGCCTTTAGCCGCTCCAGCTCTTGTTATTACGGCTTTGTTTTCTTTTATGACTGCTTGGTCGGAATATATAGTAGCCGCTCAGATTTTGCAAGATACCGACTTATATACTTTGCCGCTTGGAATAAAGTCATTTCAATCTAATATGTCGACTGAGTGGGGGTTATATGCGGCAGCTTCTTTAGTAGTATCGATTCCCGTTGTTATTTTATTTGTCATTCTTTCTAGATGGCTTGTTTCTGGTTTAACTTTAGGCAGCGTTAAAGGATAATGCTTTGATTTTATTAAATATTAATATTTGTTATTTTAATTTTAAAACTAATATTCGTAAATTACCGCTTTAAAAAATTAAATATAATTTATGACAAAGGCTGGTTATTGTTCAATAATCGGATTGCCAAATTCGGGGAAGTCCACTTTGCTTAATTCCTTTTTAGGACAAAAGTTGGCTATTACCAATTCAAAACCGCAAACGACTAGAAAAAGAATATTAGGAATTTTATCGGAAGAAGAATATCAAATTATATTTTTTGACACGCCAGGAGCTTTAAAGCCTTCATATTTGCTTCAAGAAAGATTTTTAGCGTATATAATGTCTTCGGCTAAAGACGCCGACGTAATAAATTTATTGATTGATATCAACGACGAGCCGCATGGAGAAAAAACTTTTGCAAATGAAACTGTAATGAAAATATTAGATCTCGACAATAAGAAAAAAATATTGGCTTTAAATAAGATCGATTTAATCAAATCTGAAAAGGAAATTGAAAATGCGGTAAATTTTTTTATGAAAAATACAAACGCTTTTGACGCCGTAATTCCAATAAGCGCCTCGGCAAATATTAATCTAGATACTTTAAAAAAAAAAATTATTGAATTTCTGCCAGAACATCCAAAGTATTATCCCGATGATTTAATTACCGACGAAAATGAAAGATTTTTCGTTTCAGAAATAATTCGAGAAAAGATTTTAGAAATCTTTCATGAAGAAATTCCATATTCCGTAGAAGTGGTTATAGAAGACTTTAAAGAAAGAAACATGGGCAAAGATTATATATCCGCTTCGATTGTCGTTGAAAAAGAATCTCAAAAGCCAATTTTAATTGGAAAAGAGGGAAGTTCGATAAAAAAATTAGGAGAAATTGCGCGCAAAGAAATCGAAAATTTTCTTGAAAGAGAAGTTTTTTTAGAATTGAGAATTAAAGTTAAAGAAAAATGGAGAAACGATAAAAATATGTTAAAAAGATTCGGCTATTATAATCTTCCAGAGGATTAAGAAAACTATGAGTAGAAAAAAATTTTTGCCCGAAGTTGGCTTGCTTGTTATTACTTTAGTATGGGCTGGCACGTTTGCTTTGGTTAAAAATTCATTAAATGATTCTTCGCCAATGTTGTTTCTTTTTGCAAGATTTGGAATCGCTTCTATTGCTTGCGCGCTAATATTGAATAAAAAAATTTTTGAAATTTCTAAACGTCAATTATTGATAGGATTATTTTTAGGCTTTTTGCTTTTTTTAGGCTTCTCTTTGCAAACTATAGGGCTTAATATAACAAGCGCTACAAAATCTGGTTTTATCACAGGCTCGCTTGTCGTTTTTACGCCAATCGTTCAGTCGATAATTTTAAGAAAAATTCCTTCAATAGGAGTAGTCATTAGCATTATGTTAGTTTTTATTGGTTTATTATTATTATCTTCCCCAGCCGAAAATGTGTTTTTAATTTTTGAAGAAATAGGAGGAAATTTTAATTTAGGCGATTTTTTAACGTTGCTATGCGCCATAGCTTGGGCTTTTTACATAGTATATTTGAATATTTATGGAGCCAGATATCATTATCTCTCACTATCGTTCGTCCAAATAACTATTACGGCAATTTTATCTTTAATTCTTGTCGTCTTATTCGAACATACAAAAATTGAAAAAGCGAAGTTTATTTTAACTTCCGGTTTGATAATCGGTTTGCTTTATACTTCCATATTAGCGACTACGCTTGCTACCATTTTGCATACACGTTTCCAAAAAGATGTCGAGCCTGTGAAAGCGGGAATAATTTTTTCTTTAGAGCCGATATTTGCCGCTCTAATATCTTTCGTCTTTTTGAATGAAACGATTGGATTGTTAGGTTATATTGGCGGTTTGTTGATTTTTATTGGCTTATTAATCGCAGAAATATATGATTATGTAATCAAAAATGGCAACTAATTATGAAAAGAAGAGCTAAAATTATCGTAAGCGGATTAGTTCAAGGAGTTGGTTTTAGATACTTTCTTTACAACGAAGCAAAAGCTTTAAACTTAACTGGTTATGTAAAAAATCTATACAATGGAGACGTAGAAGCTGTGGTCGAAGGCGAAGAAAATGCAATTAAACAGTTTTATGAAAAAATGCAAAAAGGACCGCGATTAGCTTTTGTAAGACAACATTCAATTTGTTGGGAAGATTTTTTAGGCGAGTTTAAAAGTTTTGAAATTAAATATTAAAAATTAAAATTAAAAGTATGAATTTTAGAATTGGTTTTGGTTATGACGTGCATCAGTTAGTCGAAGGCAGGAAATTAATTATTGGAGGCGTTGAAATTCCCTTTGAAAAAGGGTTTCTTGGACATAGCGACGCCGACGTTTTATTGCATGCAATATGCGATTCGATAATAGGAGCTCTTGCTTTAGGAGATATAGGCAAGTTTTTCCCAGATACTGATCAAAGCTTTAAGAACATCGATAGTTCGATTTTATTAGAAAGAACTTTTTTATTAGCAAAAGAACGCGGCTATAGAGTTAATAATTTAGATTGCGTTATCTTATTGCAAAAACCTAAAATAGCTCCATTTGTAAATCAAATGAAATCGAAAATCGCCAATATTCTTGAAACAAGTTCGGAAAATATTTCAATCAAAGCGACAACAAATGAAAAAATGGGATTTGTAGGAAGAGAAGAAGGAGCGGCAGCTTATGCTACAATATTGTTGATAAAAGATTAAACCTTCATTAAAGATTAGTTTTTTAATGAATTGTAAAATATAATCTCAAAGAAAATATCAAATTAAAGTTTCAAAAAATTATATGATAGAAAATATACTTATAGAAATAAGCTCCTTAGATCCAATTTTGATTTTAGGGATTTTATTCTTTTTTTCTTATATCGAAAATATTTTTCCTCCTTCGCCAAGCGATGTCGTAGTTTTTTTTGGAGCCGTATTAATCACCGGCGGAAAAGGAAATATAAATTTTATTCCTGTATTGTTAATTACTTCATTTGGAAGCGCCTTAGGTTTTATAACGATGTATTTTATAGGAAAATATTTTGGCGATAAAATAATAAGAACGGGAAAAATTAAATTTATCACTAAAGATGCTATAAAAAAAACTGACGAATGGTTCGCTCGTTTTGGTTATGCTCTTGTAGTTATAAACAGATTTTTGCCCGGGATGAGAGCTGTTATAAGTTTTTTCTGCGGCTTATCCAATATGGAATTCTTTAAAACTTTTTTATTTGCGGCGATTAGTTCGGCGATTTGGAATTTATGTTTAATCCTTGCTGGAATGTTTATAGGCAGAAACGTAAAATTATTTGAATATTATTTTGAAACTTATTCTACGGTTGTGACGATTATCATCGTTTTGATTATAGTTTTTTTTGTTGCGCGAAACATATATATAAAATATAGAACTAAGAGTTAATGTTTAATATATTAAAGTCAAAGGCCAAAGATCATTATCTATCAATTTTAAGCGGACTTATATGCAGTCTATCTTTTCCTCCTTCTCCGCTTCCTTATTTGATTTTTTTTGGTTTTATTCCAATCTTTTTAATTTTGAAAAACATACAAAGCTTAAAAATTTTCTTTAAAAAAATATATTTATGGGGTTTTATTTTTAATTTGATCACAATTTATTGGGTTGGCGGTTGGGAAGCAAAAACAGATCCTTTTCTAATGATAGGGGGAGCCGCTCTAGTATTTTTCAATCCATTAACTTTTTTTATTCCATTTTATTTTTTTTTCCTAACAAAAAAGCATATTAACTATAAAGTCGCTATATTTTTGTTGCCATTCTATTGGGCGAGCTACGAATATTTATATATGATTACAGACGCAAGCTTTCCCTGGTTGGTTCTTGGAAACTCTCTTTCAAATTTCTTAGTATTTTCTCAAATTGCCGATATAATTGGCTCTTTAGGATTGACAATAGTTATATTATTTATAAATGCATTATTCTTAATCATAATCGACGATTATATTGAAAAAAAAATATTCAATATATCAATCGCTTTAATTTCCTTAATCGTTATTTTTACAATCTTATTTTATGGTTTTTGGAGAGTTCATACTTACAAAATTTCAGATAAGAAAATTACGGTCGGAGTCGTTCAACCAAATTTAGATCCGTGGGAAAAATGGGAAAATGAAAATAAATTTGAATTGCTGAAAATTTATCTTGATTTGTCCGAAAAAGCAATTCTTGAAGACGCGCGATTTATAATATGGCCTGAAACGGCGTTAAATTTTTATTTATTAAACGGTTTTAACAACGATTTAGTCGACAGCATTAAAAAATTTGTCGATTCAAATAATGTTTTTATTTTAACTGGAATGCCGCATATAGAATTTCATGTAGACAAAAACAATCTGCCTTTGGGAGTTAAACATAATAAAAATTTTGATTATTACTATACTACATATAATGCCGCTTTGTTATTTTCTCCAAATTCAAATGAAATTCAAAAATACGGCAAAATGAAATTGGTTCCTTTTGGCGAAAAAGTTCCATTTGTTGAATATTTCCCAGAGCTTGCGGATTTTGTCAGATGGGAAGTCGGGCTTTCAGGATGGAATAAATGGGAGACAAAAACTGTGTTTAAAGCGACAATTGACGATTACGAATTAAAATTCAATTGTTTAATTTGTTATGAAAGCGTTTATCCCTTTTTTGTCGCCGATTTTTTTAAAGAAAATTCTTTAGATTTTTTAACGATAATAACTAACGACAGTTGGTATGGTTATTCCAGCGGTCCTTTTCAACACAGGGATTTTGCAAAATTAAGAGCGATTGAAAATCGAAGAGCGATCGCCCGTTGCGCAAATGGCGGAATAAGTTGTTATATAAATCCATTCGGCAAAATAGAAAAGCAAATAAATTTGTTTACAAAAAACATTTTAACATTTGAATTATCCTTAGAAAAGGAAATTTCTTTTTTTACGAAATATCCATTGCTCGTTCCCGCAATAAGTTTATCAGTTTTATTTTTTTCAATGATTTATATTTTCTTTATTTTTTTAATTAAAAAAATTTTAACTATGAAAAAATCTCCCAAAAAGAATCTCTAAACTTTTAAATAAAATTCAACAAAAATCTTTTTAACGATTATTTTTTTTGTTTTTACTTGCAAATATCAATTGTAAATATTTAATTTAAGTTAAACGTTTTAAAATTTAAGTTGGGTAATAAAATAAATAAAAAATAAAGTGAGCTGTATGGAGGCGCGTATTAATCATTTCTTATTTCTATTAGTTGTTGTTTTTTTTGTTTTGAGTTTGAGAGCTCAAAATACGCCAGAACTTTATTTTCATTTAGGTCATACAAATAAAATAACTTCAGTCGATATAATAAAAGAAGGAAATTTAATAGCTACTGGAGGTTGGGATAATAACGTTAAAATTTGGGACGCTCAAATCGGAAAAGAAATTTTATCTTTTAGCGACAATAATTCCTGGATTACAACAGTGACTTTTTCATATTCGGGTAAATTTTTAGCTTACGGAAGCGAATGCGGAATTATTAAGATTTATGATTTAAAAGATGGAATTGAAAAGCGGAATTTAAGCGGTCATGGTAATGGAATAACTTGCTTAAAATTTATTAAAAAAGACAAATATCTAGTCAGCTCTAGCAAAGATAATTTTATAAAAATCTGGGATCTTTCCACCGGAAGAGAAATAGCGACTTTAACTGGACATAGCGGTCCCGTATGGTCTACATCCGCTTTAGATGATGGCAATTTATTAGTTAGCGGTTCTGGAGATAAAACTATAAAATTATGGGATTTGAATAAATTTAAAGAAATCAAAACATTACATTTGCATAATGACGAAGTTCTGGCAGTTTCATTGTCAGAAAACGAAGATGTTATAGCTAGCGGCGGCAAAGACAATATAATAATATTATGGGACTTGAATAATGAAAAAATTATGCATACCATAAAAGCCCATAATGGATGGGTTTTATCCGTCTCTTTTTCTTCCGATGGATTAAAATTAGTAAGCGGGGGCGCGGATAAACTCATAAAAATTTGGGATGTAAAAAAAGGGCGGGATTTGGAAACTTTAAAAGGACATAAAGCTTGGGTATCGTCTGTAAAATTTTCTTACGACAATCTTAAAATTGTAAGCGGTTCTTGGGACTATTCCGCTAAAATATGGGATGCGAATAAAGCTAAAGAAATTGCCAGTCTTGAAGGAGGAACTACGTCCATAAATTCTTTAGCAAGCGCTCAAAATGGAAAAATCATTATTTCTGCTGGCAAAAGTCAATTCATATCAATTTGGGAACTAAAATCTGGAAGGTTAAAAAATCAATTAAAAGCTGATAGCAAAACAATTTTAAGCTTGGCGCTTTCAGACGATGGAAAGTTATTAGCTTCTGGCGGCAAAGATGGAATAATTAAATTATGGAATTTTGAAAATCAAAAAGAAATAGCCGTTTTTGAAGGGCATTCTAACGATGTTAATTCTCTTGCATTCTCAAAAGATGGAAAAATTTTGATTAGCGGCGGGGGCGATAATTTAATAAAAGTTTGGGATATCGAAAGAAAACGAGAATTGTATTCTTTGAAAGGGCATTCTGCTCCTATAACCAGTCTATCATTTTTTCCTGAAGATAGATATATAGTTTCAGGTTCGGAAGATAATACTTTGAAAGTATGGTCTTTGTTAAGCATGAAAGAGATAAAAACTTTTAATTTCTACGATGGTTATCCTCTGGTCGTTAAAGTCGCCGATGATGGCAAAAATATTATTGTTGGATCTACGAGCAATAATATTTATATATTTGATTTTATTGCTGGAAAAGAAATTGTCTCTTTTCGCGATCATACTGGCTGGATAACTTCATTAGCAGTTTCGAAGGATGGAAGATTTTTGGCAAGCGGCAGCAAAGATAAATCGGTTAAAATATGGAATTTATCTAATGTGTCTAAAGTAAAAGATATAAAAATTTATAATGGAGGAATAAACTCTATTGAATTTATAGATGACGATAAATATATTGCTGTAGCTGGAATGGACGGGACTTTAAGAATAATAGATTCAAATGATGGAAAAGAAGCAATATGTTTTGCTGACTTTTTAGACGGCGAATGGGCTGCCATATCAGTTTATGGATTTTATAACGCTTCGACTAAAGGAGAGAAATGGATAAATGCAAAAAAGGGAAGTAATATTGTCAATATATCTGAATTGAAAATGTCGCTTTATAAACCGGATTTTTTCAAAAAGATCTTTGATGGTCAAAAAATTTGGGAAAATTTAGCAAATTAAGACCTCCTACGTTTCGCAATGAACTTATTTAAACTAGCGAGCTCTTAAAAGCTTGCTAGTTTTTTCAAGATATAATCCTTTAGTTTCCTTAATTATTATTTATAAAAGTAAATTTCCTTTTAACAGAAATTGACAGAATAAAGAGACATACTTATTAAATTTTAAGAAATATATTGCTTTAGCTTATCTTTTAATATAGTGAAATAATTTGATTTGATTTATTTTATCATTTTGAATGATTTAATCATTGCATTTGTAAATATAAATGAAAAGCGAAATAAATTTGAATTTTCAAACTTTTTATTGCTTTAATTAAAATAAAATATTATTTTTTAAGATAAATTTTTTTGAGATTTAAAGGAGGAAAAATAATGTCAAACAAAGAATTTTCAAAAGGTTTATTAGTTGGATTATTAACAGGAGCTGCTGTAGGCTCTATAATAGCTCTTTTATATGCTCCAAAAAGCGGAAAAGAATTAAGAAGAGATATTAAAGAAAAAACAAACGAGATAATATCCGAAACGGAAAAGAATTATGAGGAATTAAAAAAAAAATCGGCTCAAATAGTTAACGAAGGAAAAGAAAAAGCTTCTGAGTTAATAATTGAAGCAAAAAATAAGGCTGATAAATTATTGCAAGAAGCTGAAAAAATTATCGCTGAAGCTAAAGAAAAAGCTATTAAAGAAAAAGAAAGAATTGCAAGCGCCGTTAAAGCTGGCGTAGATACTTACAAAGAAAAAGCTTAAAATGTTTTTTAGCTATTCAACAATTATTGCAATTTTAATTATAGTTCATTTTATTGTTTTGCTTGTAGTTATAGTTTATTTAAAGAAAACGCAAAGAAAACTTGAAATTTTAGAAAAAAAGGCAAATTCATTTGAAACAAAACTTGAGACTATAAATATTAAAGTCGAAGATATTGAAAATAGATTTATTTTTTTTACGAAAATAGTTAGGGATGAATTAGATTTAATAAAAAGCGAGATTCAAAAAACGAAAGAAGAAATAGTCGAATTTGAGTTAAAGCAAAATTCGTATGTAAATTCGCGCTTTTATGGAATTATAAAACTCGCTGAAATTATAAAAAATTTTATTAGAAAAAAAATAATTAAGAATCGGGAGGTATCTTGAAAGAATTTAATACTGAAAATTTGAGAAATATCGCCTTTATTGGTCACGGCGGATCGGGAAAAACAACTTTAACGGAAGCTATATTATATATAGGAAATGAAATAAATAGAATAGGCAGAGTAGAAGAAGGCAACACTACTTCTGATTATAACTCTTATGAAATTGAAAGGCAAATATCTATATATGCTACGCCGTTGCATCTGGTATGGAATAATGTAAAAATTAATCTTATCGATACTCCGGGTTATACTGATTTTATTGGTCAAGTAAAATCGGCTTTAAGAGTTGTAGACGTGGCTATTCCAGTATTAAAAAGCGCTGATGGAATTGAAGTAAATACGGAAACTACATGGGAATTTGCAAAAGAAGAAAAATTGCCTTCTGCTTTTATTATTAATAAGGTTGATAACGAACACTCAAAATTTTTTGAAACTTATAATCAGATAAAAGATAGGCTTTCAAGCGAAGCAATAATAGTTACTTTCCCTGTTAAAGAAGGTTTAGCTTTTGATTCTGTTGTCGACGTGTTAAAAATGAAAATGTTTGTTTATAAAGACGGAGCGTCGAAAAAAATCGAAGAAGTGGAGATACCAAGCGAATTAAAAGAAAAGGCTTCAAAACTTAGAGAAGAATTAATTGAAAAGATTGCAGAATCTAGCGAAGAGTTGATGAATAAATTTTTTGAGCAAGGGGAATTAAGCGAAGAAGAATTAGAACAAGGAATTAAAAAAGCTATAGTAAACAGAAGCTTTTCTCCTGTATTTGCCGTATCAGCGACAAGACTTGTGGGAATACAGAATTTCTTAACTTTTGTTCAAAAATATTTTCCATCGCCCGCCGATAGAGGAATAGTCGAAGTTTTATCTAAAGATAATAACAACAAAATTTTAATACCTATCGATTCGACTAAAGAACCAGCCTTATTTGTATTTAAAACAGTTTCCGAACAACATGTCGGCGAATTATCAATTTTTAAGGTTTTCTCTGGAACAGTATCATCGGGAATGGATTTAATCAATCAAAATAATAATAAAATCGAAAGGTTGGGAACTTTGTCGATTTTAAATGGAAAGATTAGAAAAGAAATTTCTAAATTATACGCTGGAGATATTGGAGCTGTCGTAAAATTAAAAGATACTCATACAAACGATACTTTAAGCTCTAAAAATTTAAATATAGTTTGCGAAAAAATTAAGTTTCCAGAGCCTATCATTAGAGGAGCTATTAAAGCAAAAGCCAAAGGGGACGAAGATAAAATAGCAAATGGCTTGCATACATTGCATGAAGAAGATCCTTCGTTTGAAGTAAAATTTGATCCCGAATTATCTCAAACTATAATATCCGGTCAGGGAGAAATGCAACTTCAACTTGCAGTAAAAGCTTTGAAGGATCGATTTGGGGTGGAAGTAGATTTAATCGAACCTAAGATTCCGTATAGAGAAACTATTAAAGCGGTATGTCCAGATGCCGAATACAAACACAAAAAACAATCAGGCGGCAGAGGACAATATGGTCATGTACATTTGAAACTTGAGCCATTGCCAAGAGGAGCAGGATTTGAATTTGTCGACGCTATTGTCGGAGGAGTTGTGCCGGGAAGATTTGTTCCAGCGGTTGAAAAAGGGGTTGTCGAAACTATGGAAAAAGGTATTTTGGCAGGAGCAAAGGTTGTTGACGTTAAAGTTACTTTGTTTGACGGAACATATCACGACGTAGATTCTGATGAAATGTCTTTCAAAATAGCCGCTTCGCAAGCTTTTAAAAAAGGATTTTTGGAAGCTAAACCAATAATTCTGGAGCCGATTTATGAAGTAAGAGTGAAAGTGCCGGAGGATTGTATGGGCGATGTTATGGGGGATTTGTCTTCAAGACGCGGAAAAATTTTGGGTATGGATTCCGAAGGACCATTCCAAATTATAAATGCTCAAGTTCCTTTAGCTGAATTGCATAAATATAGCACTCAACTTAGGAGTTTAACAAGCGGTCGCGGAATTTATACCGCTAAGTTTTCGCACTATGAGGAAACTCCAAAAGAAATAATGGATAAAATTATTGAAAACTATAAGAAGGAAAAAGAAGAAGCTTCTTAATTTTAATGGCGGAGCTGCAACGCTCCGCTTTTTTTTGTAATAGAGGCAATTACTCGGAAAATTTATGAAAAATTTATGGTCTCCGTGGCGTTCTCAATATATTGAATCTTTTTTTGAACAAACCGCAAATAAAAATTGTATATTTTGCGAGATGTTCAATCAAAATATTGAAGATGATAAAAGTCTTGTCGTTTATAAAGACGATGCCTCTTTAATAGCTTTAAATTTATATCCTTACAATAATGGTCATTTAATGATCGCTCCCAAAAAACATACCGGGGATTTATTATCTCTAACAAAGGACGATTTGAGAAATATTTATGAAAAAATTCAACTTGCGGCAAAAGCTCTAAATTCTGTAATGAAACCGCATGGTTTTAATATTGGAGCTAACATTGGAAAAGTAGCAGGAGCTGGAATAGACGATCATATTCATTTTCATATAGTGCCTCGATGGAATGGAGATTCTAATTTTATGCCAGTTTTGGGCGAAGTTAAAGTAATTTCTCAAGATTTATTGACAACAAAACTAAATCTAAAAAAAGAAATAAAAAATATTTTACTTAATAAAAATGAAAGTTAAAAAATGAGAGAATATATCGAACTTGTAAAATTAGTTATTAATGAAGGAGTAAGAAAAAAAAGCAGAACAGGCGTTGATACTATTTCATATTTTTCGGCTCATTATAAAGTAGATTTATCGAAGGGATTTCCTTTGTTGACAACAAAAAAAATGATGTGGAATTCGATTTTGAGAGAAGTTCTTTGGTATTTATCTGGAGAAAATCATATTAGAAATCTTAGGCAATATACGAAAATATGGGATCCCTGGGCCGATGAAGAGGGAAATCTTGATTCAGCTTATGGATATTTTTGGCGACATTTTCCAAGCGCGATAAAAAATAACTCTGGCGGTTGGGAAGTTAGCGAGATAGATCAAATAGAGTATGTTATTGAAGAATTAAAAAAAAATCCTAATAGTAGAAGATTAGTCGTAACAGCCTGGGAACCTGGCAATGCTATTAAAAGCAAACTGCCTCCTTGTCATTATACTTTTGTTCTTAATGCCGCAAATGGCAAATTAAATTGTCATCTTACTCAAAGATCAGGAGATATTGCGTTAGGAATTCCATTTAATTTAGCCGCTTATTCGATTATAACGCAAATTATCGCTCAGGAAGTTGGTTTGGATTTAGGATTCTTTTCTCATACTATTGTAGACGCTCATATTTATGTTGCAGAAAAAGGCTCTCCAATGGAAAAATATGATCATTTAGAAAAATTAAAAATTCAAATTCAAAGAGAACCTTTGCCTTTGCCAAAATTAATTATAAAAAAGAAACCCTGGAAAGAGCTTACATTTGAGGATTTTGAGTTGATTGGCTATCAATCTCACGATAGAATACATTTCGAAGTGGCAGTTTAAAAAATGGAAATAATAATTATTGCGGCTTTTAATTCTGATAAAGTAATTGGTAAAAATGGAAAAATTCCTTGGCATATAAAAGAAGAATTGCAATTCTTCAAAAAAACAACCTACGGTTATCCAGTTATTATGGGTAGAAAAACATACGAGTCTTTGAAAAATCCTTTGCCAGGTCGTTTAAATATAGTTTTGACAAGAAATAACAATTATAAATCTTCAAGCGATAATGTTTTAATTTTTAATGATATTTCCGAAGCTTTGAATTATTGTTCCGGAATTCTAAAATCGGAAAAAGTTTTTATTATTGGCGGAGCTGAAATTTACTCTCAGGCTTTGATGTTTGCAGATAAGATGATATTATCTATTGTTAATATAAAAATAGACGGCGGCGACGCTTTTTTCCCCGATTTTGATTTATACGAATGGGAAGAAATATCTCAAGAAAAATTTGATTTGTTTATAGTAAAATATTATCGACGAAAATTATGCCTTCAAAAATAAAACTTCTGCCAGAACATGTTGCTAATAAAATAGCGGCTGGCGAGGTAGTTCAACGCCCAGAATCGGTAGTAAAAGAGTTAATGGAAAATTCTTTAGACGCGAACGCTACAATTATCCAGCTTTTTATTAAGGACGCCGGCAAATCGTTGATTCAAGTTATTGACGATGGCGATGGGATGACAGAAGAAGATGCCGAATTATGTCTTTTGCGACATGCGACAAGCAAAATATCTATGGCAGAAGATCTGGAAGAAATTAAATCATTTGGTTTTAGGGGAGAAGCTCTTGCCGCTATTTCTGCCGTATCAAGAATAGAAATAAAAACTAAAACCGCAGATTCCCCAGCTGCAGTATTAATTCAAAATAATGAAGACGGTTCCATAACTAAAAATTATACAAAAGCAGAAAAAGGAACTTTAGTCGCAGTTAAAAATTTGTTTTATAATACGCCAGCAAGAAGAAATTTTTTAAAAAGTACAGCAACCGAATTTAGAAGAATCGTTGAGACTTTTAAACGAATAGCTATTTCTCATCCCAAAATTGCATTCAAATTTTATAATGAAAATGAATTGATTTATGATTTAAAACCCTCTAACTTAGAAAAAAGAATTGCCGATATTTTTGGAGCTTCTTTTCTAGAAAATTTAATTTTTGGAACTGAAAAACTTGACATTATATCTTTATCCGCTTATTTAATAAAACCAAATTATCTAAAGAAAAATAAAGGCGACCAATATCTATTTGTAAATAATAGATTTGTTATAAATAAACAAATCAATCATGCGATTTATTCAGCTTATGAAAATATGATTGAAAAAGGGGATTATCCTTTTTTCATAGCTTTTCTAAATGTAGATCCAAAAAGAATCGATATAAACGTTCATCCTTCTAAATTAGAAGTAAAATTCGACGACGATAATTTTATTTATTCTTTTGTAAAAGCCGTCGCTAAGAAAATTATATCGGAGCATAATTTAATACCTAGTCTGGAAATTTCAGATATAAACGAATTTGAAGCTAAGACAATTATGTCTTCAAAAAATAGTTCTAATCTTTTATCTGATAGAAATATTAACTCGAATGAAAATAAAAACTATATTCAGTCGCAAAATCACTCCCTCGCTAATAAACATAATTTTTCCATCGAAAAAAATATAAAAAGATCAGCTGCATTTAGTTCGGATGAAATTGACAAAATATTCGATTCTTTAAATTTAGAAAAAAAAGATGCTCCCCAAAGTCAAACTTCTATTTTTACCGCTTCTCAATTAGATAAAGATGAAAAGTATCCTTTTATTGCTCAACTGCATAACAGATATATTTTAGCTCAAATTAAAAGCGGACTTGCGATTATAGATCAACATATAGCCCATGAAAGAATATTGTATGAAAAAATATTAAAAACGATAGAGCAGAATCTGCCATTTTCTCAACAGTTGCTTATGCCATTAACGTATGAAATATCTCCTGAAGATATAGAGATTATCAAAGAAATAAAACCTTATCTTGAAAGTATTGGATACAATTTTGAAATTAAATCCAATAGAGAAATAATTATATTCGGTACTCCATCGGTCGATTTTGGAAAAACAAGTCCTGAAGAAATATTTTTAGATGTAATAAATGAATATAAAATAAATAACCAAAAGAAAATAGACGCTAAAGATAATATCGCAAAATCATATTCTTGCAAAGCGGCTATAAAAGCTGGGGATCCTCTAACTGAAAAACAAATGCGTATGCTTGTCGAACAATTATTTATGACTTCAATGCCTTATGTCTGTCCACATGGAAGGCCAGTGATGATTAAACTAACTTTAGAGGAGTTAGATAAACAGTTTGGAAGAATATAAATAATTATGAAAAAATATTTTAGTTTAATTAGGTTAAAACAGTGGATAAAAAATTTTTTTGTTTTTGCTCCATTATTGTTTTCAAAGCATCTTTTTGAAATAGAATATTTCTACAAAGCGTTTATTGCTTTTTTGTCTTTTTGTTTTGTTTCTTCTTCGGTTTACGTTATAAATGATATTATCGACAGAGAAAAAGATAAGCTGCATCCCAGAAAAAAATTGCGACCTATTGCAAGCGGACAAATAGGTCTTTTACAGGCGTTTTTAATATTATTTATTTTTTTAGTCTTATCGATTTTAACATCTTTAAAATTGAATTATAAAATTGCTATCATAATAGCGTTTTATTTTGTTCTAAATTTTTCATACAGTTTTTGGTTAAAAAATATCGTAATATTAGATATTATGACAATTTCTGTTGGATTTATATTAAGAGTTATTGCAGGAGGCGAAGCTATTGACGTAAAGATCTCTAATTGGCTAATTTTATCAACTTTTTTTATATCAATATTTTTAGCCGCAATGAAACGCAGAAGCGAATTGGCTTTGTTTGAAAACAACGACTTATTAACGCGCAAAGTTTTGTCGGAATATTCTACTTATTTTGCCGATTTAATTGGAGTTATATCAGCATCTGCTTTGTTAATATCGTATGCTCTTTATACTATTAACGAAAATACTATTGAATATTTTGGAAACGATTATATTTTTTATTCAAATATCTTTGCCGCATTTGGGATTTTTAGATTTATGTATCTATCATATAAAAAGAGCAAAGGAGAAAATGCAACCGAAGTAATGCTCACCGATTTGCCTATGATGATAAACCTAATTCTTTATGTTTTATTTATTATTTTTGTTGTATATTATTCTAGGTTGATTAGATAAAACTTTTTTACAATGAAAATTATAAACAAAATTTCATTAAACTCTAAAATCATTTTTCTTATACTGATATCAATTAGTTTAGTTAGTTGTTCGACAAATGAAACATCCGATTCTATAAAAGACATAGCTTTTTTGCGAAATTCATTTTTAGGGAAAGGCATAAATTTTGGCAACGCTTTGGAAGCTCCAAATGAAGGGGATTGGGGAGTTGTAATTCAAGACGAATATTTCGATATTGTAAAAAATTTAGGATTTAAATCTATAAGATTGCCTATTAAATGGAGCGCTCATCTAAATATAGATACTATAATAGAGCCAAAATTTTTTGAAAGAGTAGATTATCTAATTAATAAATCTATTTCAAAAGGAATTCCTATAATAATAAATGTCCATCATTTTGATGAAATCTTTAGAGAACCGGAAAAATATAAGATTGTTTTGTACAAAATCTGGAATCAAATTGTCGTTAGATATAAAAATACAAGTTCTTTATTATATTATGAAATATTAAACGAACCTCAAGGGAATTTAACTTCTAATATTTGGAATGAAATTATCGACAGCGTAGTAAAAATTGTTCGAAAATACGATAAAAATAAAACTATTCTTATAGGCTCTTACAATTGGTCTTCAATTTGGGGATTAGAAGAATTACAACTTCCTAACGATAATAATATAATAGTCGCATTTCATTTTTACGAGCCTATTGAATTTACTCATCAAGGAGCCGAATGGATTCCTGGTTCGGAAAGTTGGTTGGGCAGAAAATGGCCAGAAAATGAAAACGATCTTTTATTTATGAGAGAAGCCGTTCACATTGCCGTAAATTGGGCTAAAGAAAAAAACGTTCCGTTGCATTGCGGAGAATTTGGAGCTTATTATAAAGCCGATAGTTTGTCAAGAATAAGATGGACTGAAAGATTAGTCGATTTGTTGGATGAAAACAACATATCTTTTGCATATTGGGAATTTTGCGCAGGATTTGGAATATATAATCCTAGAACTCAAATCTATGACTGGGGACTAATAAACGCTTTAATAAAGAAAAGAACAAAATAAATCTAAAGGAGGAAAAATGAATTATCGCATCGAAACTGACACTATGGGGGAAGTAAAAGTTCCAGCCGATAAATATTATGGGGCTCAAACCGCGAGATCGTTAATGAACTTTAAAATTGGAGGCGAAAAATTTCCCAGACCAATGATAAGAGCTCTTGGCATCGTTAAAAAAGCTTCGGCAATGGCTAATAAAGAATTGGGAATTTTGCCTCCAGAAAAAGCTGATTTAATTATCAAAGCAGCTGATGAAGTTATTGAAGGTAAGTTAGACGAACATTTTCCGTTAGTTGTTTGGCAAACAGGAAGCGGGACTCAAACAAATATGAACGCTAACGAGGTTATTGCAAATAGGGCAATAGAAATGGCAGGGGGCGAGCTTGGATCAAAAAAGCCTATACATCCAAACGACGACGTCAATAAATCTCAATCTTCTAACGACGTATTTCCAACCGCAATGCATATTGCCGCGGCTGAAGAAACCGTAAAAAAGTTGAAACCAGCTATTCAAAAATTAAAAGAAGCTTTAGAAAAGAAATCTGACGAATTTAAGGATATTATAAAAATTGGAAGAACTCATTTAATGGACGCAACTCCGCTAACTTTAGGACAAGAATTTTCCGGATACGTTCAACAAATGAGCAATACTTTAGAAAGAATTGACTCTTGCTTGCCGCGATTGTATGAATTAGCTTTAGGCGGCACGGCTGTTGGAACTGGATTAAATGCTCATCCTAAGTTTGCAGTTATATCAGCTAAATATATAGCTGAAATTACTGGTTTGCCATTTATAACCGCGCGAAACAAATTCGAAGCTCTTGCGACACACGACGCATTAGTAGAGTTAAGCGGCGTCTTAAAAACTATAGCGGCAAGTTTAATGAAAATTGCTAACGATATTCGATGGTTAGGTAGCGGGCCACGTTGCGGTTTAGGAGAGCTATTATTGCCAGAAAACGAGCCCGGCAGCTCGATTATGCCAGGCAAAGTAAATCCCACCCAGTCTGAAGCTATGACTATGGTTTGCGCTCAAGTATTTGGCAACGACGTAGCAGTAAATTTTGGCGGTTCTATGGGAAATTTTGAATTAAATGTATTTAAGCCTGTAATAATTTATAACATCTTACAATCAATTAAACTTTTATCTGAGGCTTCCGAAAGTTTTACAGATAATTGCGTTGTTGGAATTCAAGCAAATGAAATTAATATCAAAAAACACTTAGAAAATTCATTAATGCTCGTAACGGCTCTGAATCCGAAAATTGGTTATGACAATGCCGCAAAAGTTGCTAAAAAAGCTCATAAAGAAAACAAAACCTTAAAAGAAGCCGCTATAGAATTAGGTTTTTTGACCGCCGAAGAATTTGATCAAATTGTAAGACCTGAAAAAATGATTGGTCCTAATTTATCTTAAAGTTTTTTGTTCGATTTCTATAAAAAATTTAAAAAAAATTAAAGCCGCCGGTTTAAATCTCTCTAATAAAAGGCGGCTTTTGAATTTTAAATAATTGATTTTTGTTATATAAAAAAAATTATGATTATAATGTCTATTTTAAAAAGAAATATAGAAAGATTTTTTACAATAGAAGAAGCTAACGATTTAATTCCTTACCTTGAAGATTTAGTTTATAAAATACTTGACATTGCAAGCGAAATAAAAGCTCAATTTGAAAAAGGCAAGAGCGAATACGATTATGAAATAATTTCAAAAATAGATGCTATAAATAAACTATTTGCCGAAATTGAAAACAAAGGTTGCTATTATAGAGATTGGACTTTTAAAATTGGATTAGTTGATTTTCCAACAATCATCGACAATCGGCTTGCTTATTTTTGCTGGAAATATGGCGAAAAGGAAATTATATATTATCACTTTTCAGACGAAGGCTTTACGCAGAGAAAAAGTCTTGAAAAAATAAAAATTTCAAGATTTAATTAATATCTTTTTTAGTTTCTCAATATCTTCCTTAGACATTTCGTTGATTGTTTTAAATGAATTTAATATAACGTCGAGTTGTTGAATTATATCTCTTTTCCTAAATTTTGGCGCGTAAATAGATCCGTCAAGCATATAAAATCTTTTTTGTTTTTCGTCGTAGAAAGAATAATTTATGAAAGGCCCTCCCATTCCTTTGTCTGTCATTTTCCATAAGCCTTGAAGTAAAATAGAATATCGTCCATTGAAATTTACTTCCGTAGAATTGAAGTAGTCGTCTTCTAAAACTACATAATATAAATCGTCGGATGTTCTATAGTATTTTTGAGTTATTTTATTTCTAATATTTTTAATGGAATCAATATTTAACAATTCTGGAGAAGCGTTTTCAATATAATAAACAAAAATCCATCTTTCCATTTCGCTGCCAGGCGCTCGTCTTAGCCAAACAAAATTATTTAATGTGTCGTTTATAGCAAGATGAAAATCGGCTTGAACGTAAATGAACCAATAATGTTTGAATAATATTTCAGCTTCAATATCTTTTCTTTCATATTTAGGATTATAAAGACTTTCATATAATCTTTTGTTTGAGATATTTTGAAATGCATAAAGCAAGCGATCGGCGTTGTTTAGCAAAAAGCGATTTAAATCCTCGTAAGTTGGAGCAGTGATCAACATAACAAGCTGATTATTATGCCATAAATTATATTTGTTGACAGAAGCTCCTTTATCATCGTAAACTTTAGCTTTTGAAGTCGAATCGAATATTTCAGAAATATATTGAGATGTTTCAGATTCGCTATTCAAGGGGGCGATTATAATTACGTTTTTTTTATTTTTTACTTTATTAAGTTCTCCAAAATTTTTTCTAATTAAAGTAAAATATTTTTCAGGCTGCGGCGTGTAAATGTACTTTTCGAAAACAAATTGAAGCGAATTGGCAAAATTTGTGTATTCGATAGAATCCGCGATAACGAAAATTTCCCTTTCTTTGCCTATAGCGGGTCTTTTATGCATTTGACAAGAGGCAAGAAAAAAAGATATTGATAAGAAAAGAGGCAACACGTATAGATTTTTTTTCATATTATACATTTTTTAGAATTTATACAATTTATAATTGTTCAAGTTCCTAATTAGGCGCGTTTTTTAAAATAAAAGAAACATTTGGGAAAACGACAATATACATTATATACATAGTTAAACCTATTGAAACGGGGATTGATAAATTATCGTCCGCATAACCATAAGATAAATTTTCAGCCACAGCTCCTACGGCAATAGCTGCTATGCCTATTAAATATTCTTCAAATGAGTAATAAATTTTTGGCGTAAAAAGAACGACTAAAATGCCGCTTACAAAAAAAGCTAAAGTGCCTTCAAGACTTTTAGATAAAAATTTTCTTTTTCCATATTTTCTGCCAATTAAAGCAGCTGAAGAATCGCAGATAATAAGAGCAGAGAAAGCGGTAACGAATATTATTTTTGGAAATATTATAACGCTAAACAATGCGGATAAAAAAACCCAAGAGGCTCCGTTTAGATTCCTTTTCTTTTCGTCAAGCTCGTGTTTGCGCAAAATAAATCCGAATAATTTATAAAAAAACTTTGACGTTGGCTCGTGATAATATCTCAATAAATCTATCGATACTGTAATTAAAGTCAAAGGTAATAATATTTTTATCGCTAATTCAGTTGTAATGTGATAATAAATTATTGGAATAGAAAGGGAACACATATGTATTCCCTTTCTAATAAGTTCTTGTTGAAAATTAATATATCCTTTATCGATTGAGTTCATTGATCGTTCTTTTCTTTTTTTCTTTTTTCTAACAAATCTTTTACGTGCTCAGGCAATTCTTCGTCTTTATTAGATTCTTGCGCTTTTTTAGATACGATTTTATTGTTCTTTTTAATAGGCGGCAATTCTTCGCCTCTAATGATAGCGTCTATTTCCTCGCCGTCTAAAACTTCTCTTTCAAGCAATTCTTTTGCTAATCGATGCAATATGTCAAGGTTTTCAGTAATAATTTTTTCAGCTTTTGCCATACAATCATATACTATTCTTTTTACTTCTTCGTCGATTTCAATTGCCGTTTTTTCCGAATAATCTTTATGTCTTGTAATTTCTCTGCCTAAGAAAATTTCTTCTTCTTTAGTTCCATAAGACAGAGGTCCTAACTTTTCGCTCATTCCCCATTCGCAAACCATTTTTCGAGCTAATGCCGTGGCTCTTTCAATATCATTTCCAGCCCCTGTTGTTAATTTATTAAATACAATTCTTTCAGCCGCTCTTCCGCCTAAAGCGTAAGTTATTACAGTTTCCAAATACTCTTTTGAATAAGTATGCTTTTCGTCGACAGGCAAATAAGTTGTAACTCCTAAGGCTCGTCCGCGAGGAATTATTGTAACTTTATGAACTGGGTCGGCTTCAGGCAGCATTTTTGCGACTAACACGTGTCCGCTTTCGTGATAGGAAGTGATTTTCTTTTCCTCTTCGGAAATTATCAAGCTTTTTCGCTCCATTCCCATCATCACTTTGTCTTTAGCTTCTTCAAAATCCTCCATTGAAACTTTTGTTTTATTTTTACGCGCTGCCAATAACGCCGCTTCGTTGACAAGATTTGCCAATTCTGCTCCAGCAAGTCCAGGCGTGCCTTTGGCTAAAGCCGTTAAATCAACATCGTCGTCGAGCGGTATTCTTCTTGTATGTACTTTTAAAATTCCTTCTCTTCCGCGAGCATCAGGTCGATCGACTACAACTTGTCTATCGAATCTTCCTGGTCTTAATAATGCCGGATCTAAAACGTCGGGTCTATTTGTTGCCGCTATTACAATAAGTCCAGTATTTTGCTCAAAGCCATCCATTTCGACAAGCAATTGATTTAACGTTTGCTCGCGCTCGTCGTGTCCTCCGCCTAAGCCAGCTCCTCTTTGTCTTCCAACCGCGTCAATTTCATCAATAAAGATAATGCAAGGAGCGTGTCTTTTTCCTTGTTCAAACAAATCTCTAACTCTGCTTGCTCCTACGCCCACAAACATTTCAACAAAATCCGCTCCGCTTATAGAAAAGAATGGCACTCCAGCTTCTCCGGCTACAGCTCGAGCTAATAAAGTTTTTCCCGTTCCAGGAGGTCCCAATAACAAAACTCCGCGCGGAATTTTTCCGCCTAATCTTTGAAATTTTTGAGGATTTTTTAAAAATTCTATAATCTCTTGCAATTCTACTTTTGCTTCGTCAGCTCCTGCGACGTCTTTAAAAGTTACTTTTATTTGAGATTCGGTAATTAATTTAGCTCGACTTTTGCCAAAATTAAACAAACCTCGCGAATTGCCTGAACCGCTTTGCATTCGTTTCAAAAAGAAAACCCAGATTCCTATTAAAATAATCCACGGTATTATGCTTAACAGTATATTAAACCATTCGTTAGATTCTTTTTTAAAAGTATAAGTTATTTCGGCTTCTTTCCATTTTTTTTCTTGTTCGCTTATTAAAGGCTCTGGTATAAAAGTAGAGAATTTATCGACTTCTATATTATTTTTTCCGATTAAAATCTTTTCTTTATTTTTAAGCTTTCCTTCAAAAATATATTCTTTGTCGGTTTTTAACGTAATAGTCGCCGATTGAATTTTTTTATCGGTCAAAAATTTTTCATAATAATCATAGCTTACTTCAACTATTGCGACCGAGGGGCTTTGCGATAATTGCATAATAATAATTGCTATAATTATAATCGCTCCCCACGTGAAAACAGCTTTTATAATTTTAGACCAATCAAAATTATTTTTCGGTTCGGGATTTTGATCTTGCGGGCTGCCATTTTTATTATTTTTATTTTCTTCCTCTTTGAATTCCGAAAAATAATTTTTATTAAATAAATTATTCATTTTTATTTATACTCCGTCATTATTTTCTTCTTTTAAAATGTATATAGATTTTAAGTTTCTATATTTTTGCGCGTAATCTAACCCGTATCCCAACACAAATTTGCTTGGTATTTCAAAAGCTACATAATCTATCTTTACGTCATATTTAAGACTTTTGGGCTTTAGCAATAATGACGCAATTTTTACGTCTTTAGGCTTTTTATTAGCCAACAATTCAAGCATATATTTAATAGAAAGACCAGTATCAACTATATCTTCTACAATAACTACTCTTCGATTCGTAATATCGCAATTTAAGTCTTTCAACATTTTGACATTTCCGCTTGAAATTTTTGAGTCGCCATAACTTGATAATTTAAAGAAATCAACTTCGCAATCTATTGTTATTTCCTTTAACAAATCTGCCATGAAAATAAAAGATCCATTTAAAATACCAATAAAAACTGGAACGTCGTTTTGATAATCGCTTGAAATTTGTTCGGCTAACGTCTTAATTCTTTTTATAATTTCATCGTAATCGATGAATTTTACAAATATTTCGTCATTTATTGCTATTTGCTCTGAATTTAAATAATTGCTTGCCAATCTATCTCCAATATTTTTTTTGTATTATTCGATACTTTAAATCTTTCGTCTATTCTATAGCCTAAAACGCAAATTATAGTTTCATCGTTGCAAAGAACATAAATATTTTTTCTTTTATGCGATTCAATTTTTAAATCCGTTAAAAAATCGGAAATTTTCTTAAAATTTTTCATGCCTAAAGGTATAAATTTATCGCCGTCTTTCCATTTTCTTATTATTAAAGGCGGTTTTAACAATTCTGCGTTTACATATTCGATATTAGACCGCTTTGATTTTATGTTAATTTCTTCTCTTACTTTTATGCAAGTCTTTAATGAAAAATCTTTTTCAATAATAACGCTGTTAAAATCGACATAAATTGGATATTGTTCGGATTTCGTCGTAAATTTTTTTAAAACTATAAAATTTCTATCTTTAAAAGCGATTATTTCTTTAGAAATATTAACTTTTTTGCCTGTTTGCTTTAAACTTAAATCTATTACCTTTCGAGCAATATTATAGCTAAAATTTAAATTATAAACTTTAAAAATAATAATTTTTAAAGCTTCCCCAAATACAGTTTTATTTACTTTTTGAACTATATTTGCGTCGATTATAACAATATTATCATTAATTGAGAAATATTTTTTTATTATTGACGACGCTTTTTTTCTAATCAACTTATAAGCTTCAAAATATATTTGAGCGTTTTTATTAAGAGTTTCAATCGCCGAAGGATTAAATTTTAACAAAAGGGGAATTATAGAATGTCTAATAAAATTTCTTTGATAATTTTCGTCAAAATTAGATTTATCGATTATATAATGAATATTATTTTCTTTGGCGTATGTTTCTATTTCGTTTTTTTTGACGCAAAGAAAAGGCCTGACGATAATTCCTCTTTTTGCCCGTATTCCAGACAAAGATTTCAAACCAGCTCCTTTAATAAAATTTAAAAGCATTGTTTCGACCGAGTCGTTTTTATGATGAGCTAAAGCTATTTTATTAAATTCATATTGTTTAGCGTAATCAAAAAAAATTTTATAGCGCAAAATTCTTCCCGCTTCCTCTATGGAGCAATGGTTTTTTTTTGCAAAATCTTTTGTCGAAATGCTTTCAAAAAAAAAATTAATCCCATAGCGATTGCAAAACTCTTTGCAAAATTCGATTTCCGTTAGAACTTCTTCTCTAAGATTGTGATTAATATAAATCGCCGATAATTTAATATTCAATTCGTTTTGAAATTTTTTCAACACATACAATAAAACAGTAGAATCTATGCCGCCGCTAAATCCTACTAAAACATTATCGTTTTCATTAATCAAGGAATTTGATTTTATGAATTGCAAAATTGAATTCTCAAATGAGCGAAACATTCTTCAACTCGAAAGAAGTTTTAACCAGTCGATTTGTTTTGAATTATTATTTGCCAATAAAATTTTTTCAACATATTTGCCAATAATATCAAATTCCAAATTTACTTTTGATCCTCTTCTTAAGTATTTTAAGTTAGTGTTTTCGAACGTATGGGGGATTATTGATACTATGAGAGAATCTTCTTTTGATTGAGCGATTGTTAAACTTACTCCGTTTACGGCTATTGAGCCGACGTTGACAACATATTTAGAAAATTCTTTATGATAAGCAATTTCAATAAGCCAGCTATTGGAAAGTTTAGTTATATTGCTGATTGTTCCAACGCAATCGACGTGACCTAAAACAAGATGTCCGCCAATTTTTTTACTTAAAGTTAACGACGTCTCAAGATTAACTTTATCGCCGACTTTTAGTTCTCCCAAATTTGTTTTCTTTAAAGTTTCCGCTACGCAATCGACTTTAAACATATTTTTATCTAATTCAACAACTGTTTGACAAGCTCCATTTACCGAAATGCTGTCGCCAATATTTAATAAAGAAGATATAGAATTGGTCGATATTTCAAATATTTTCGAATCTCCCTTTATATATATTTTTTTTACTATGCCAATTTCTTCTATAAGTCCAGTAAACATTAAGCTATTTTTTTTTTAGTTCTATAAAAATATCATCGCCGATTTTTTTGAAATTTTTGATTTCCAGTTGCAAAGCTTTTTTTAACGAAGATATTCCAATATCGTCGATAAATGGAATACCCAAACCTAAGAGTTTCGGGGATATAAAAAGCAAAATTTCGTCGAATAATTGTTGTTTTATAAAACTTGTATAAACTTTAGATCCTCCCTCGATAAGCAAAGAAGCAATTCTTTTTTTTGCCAATTCTTTTAACAAAAATTTCAAATTTAATTCGCCTTTTGCATTTTCTTTAACGAAAATTAAATCTACTCCGAGCGATTGCAATTTTTTTATTTTTTCTTTTTTTGTAGATACCGATTGTCGAGCGAGAATAATTACTTGACCGGGTTTTTCTAATTGAAAAACTTTATAATTCAAACTTAAAGAAAGATCTTTATCAATAATAACTCTGATAGGATTTCGTCCTTCGCAAAATCTAACAGTAAGTTTCGGGTCGTCGATTTTAACCGTATTAGCTCCAACTAACACTGCGTCATATTCTGATCTTAAATTATGAACTTCTTGTCTTGAATAAATACCGGATATCCATTTTGAGTATTTTTTATTATCCGCAATTTTTCCATCTAAAGTAATTGCTGCTTTTATAGCAATGTAAGGAATATTTTTTACTATATAATTAAAAAAGAATTTATTCAATTCATAGCATTCATTTTCAAGAACTCCTACTTTAACCTCGATTCCAGCGTCGATTAATTTTTGAGCTCCTTTTCCGCATACAAGCGGATTCATATCGTAAGTTCCGATAACTACTCTTTTAAATTTGCGTTTAATAATTTCGTCGACGCAAGGAGGAGTTTTGCCAAAATGACTACACGGCTCTAAATTCACATAAAGCTCGGCGCCTTCAAGATCTTCTTTAACGTTATTTATTGCGTTTATTTCAGCGTGAGGGCCGCCAAAATATTCGTGATAGCCTACGCCGATAATTTTTCCATTTTTAACAATTACAGCTCCCACAAGGGGGTTAGGACTAACCATTCCTTTTCCCTTGCGAGCTAATTCGAGCGTTAATCGGATGTAGGATTCGTCAGTCAATTTTTATATCGATTATTTCAAATTCTAATAATCCAACTGGAGCTTTAATTTTTACAATTTCCCCTTTTTTCTTGCCCATTAAGCCTTGTCCAACAGGCGAGGTGTAAGAAATTTTGCCAGAATTCATATCCGATTCTTCAGGCGAAACTAAAGTATACTCAAATATTTTATTTGTTTTTAAATTTTTTACGACGACTTTTGATAAAATCGTAACTTGATCTTTTGGCAATTTTGATTTATCAATTACTTCGGCATTTGCAAGAATATTTTGCAATTGGCTTATTTTGGCTTCTAATTTCGCTTGTTCTTCTTTAGCTGCGTCATATTCTGCATTTTCAGATAAATCTCCATGGCTTCTCGCTTCGGCTATAATTTCAGCCATTTTTCTTCTGCCTTCAGTTGTAAGCCTCTTTAATTCATTTTCAATTTCTACAAGTCTTTCTCTGCTTAAATAAATTCTGTTATTTCCCATATGTTCTATCCTTTGTAAATATGTTCTCAAAAAAAATTGCCACTTTTTTAAAAGTGGCATATTAAATATAAAAAAAATTAATAACAAAAATATAATAAAATTTTATTTATTATTTGATTTTTTTTTCCATTGATCTTTCAATGTCGTCGAACGATTAAAAATAATTCTTTCTTTTGAGCTATATTTGTCTAACACAAAATATCCCAGTCGTTCAAACTGATAACGATTCTCGAGATTAGCTTCTTTTAACGACGGCTCGACTAAAGAGTTAGGTTTTATTATCAGAGAATTTGGATTTATAAATTCTCTAAAGTCTTTATCTCCGATTTCTGATACGTCTTCAATTGTAAATAATTTGTCATATAATCTTATTTCAGCCTTCGAGCAATCATCTGCGCATAACCAATGAATTGCCGTTTTAACTTTCTTTTTGCTTATTCCGCTTCCGCTTTTTGTATCGGGATCGTATTCGCATTTTAATTCGACGACATTTCCATTATTATCTTTCACTATTTCGACTAATTTAACAATATAAGCATATTTCAATCTAACTTCGTTTCCTAAAAATAATCTATAAAAATCTTTAGGCGGATTTTCCATAAAATCATCGGCGTCAATATATAGATATTTGCCAAACTTCAAATTTCTTGTCCCAGCGTTTGGATCTTCGGGATTGTTTTGAGCTTCGACATATTCGAATTTATTTTCAGGGTAATTTACGATGGTTAATTTAATAGGATTTAAAACTGCAAATCTTCTTAGCGCTTTTTTGTTTAAATCTTCTCTTAAGCAATATTCTAAAAGTTCGTATTCTACAAGATTTTCTCTTTTAGCTACGCCGATAATTTCCGCAAATTTTCTTATAGCTTCCGGCGTATAGCCTCTTCTTCTTAATCCAGCGATAGTCGGCATTCGAGGATCGTCCCAACCGTCGACAATTTTTTCTTGAACCAATTGCAACAATTTGCGTTTACTCATCACAGTATAACCTAAATTAAGACGAGCAAACTCAATTTGCTTTGGTTTTTCAGGAATGTCTAACCATTGCAAACACCAATCATACAGCGGACGATGATTTTCAAATTCAAGCGTACAAATCGAATGAGTTATTCCTTCATAAGCGTCAGACAGAGGGTGGGCGTAATCGTACATTGGATAAATTACCCACTTGTTTCCAGTTCTATGATGTTCGGCTTTAATAATTCTATATAAAACTGGATCTCGCATATTTAAATTTGGAGAGCTCATATCAATTTTAGCTCTTAAAGTTTTTGAGCCTTCTGGAAATTCTCCAGCTCTCATTCTTCTAAATAAATCCAAATTTTCTTCGACGCTGCGATTGCGATATGGACTCTCTTTGCCTGGTTCGGTTAAAGTTCCTCGATATTCTTTCATTTCTTCAGGCGATAAATCGCAAACGTAAGCGACGCCTTTTTGTATAAGCAACTCGGCATATTCATACATTCTTTCAAAATAATCGGAAGCGTAGAAACAGCGATCTTCCCAATCAAACCCTAGCCACTTTACGTCTTCTTTAATCGACTCGACATATTCGACATCTTCCTTAGTTGGATTTGTATCGTCAAATCTTAAATTGCATTTTCCCCCATATTCCAAAGCCAGCCCAAAATTCAAACAAATAGATTTAGCGTGTCCTATATGCAAATAACCATTAGGTTCGGGCGGAAATCGCGTATGTACTTTTTTATAAGTTCCTTTTCTTAAATCTTCTTCAATTATTTCATTAATAAAATGCTTTTTATTCTCTTGTTCAAAATTAGGCAAATTCTTTTCCATAATTTTTCTATTTTTTTATTTTTTTATTTTTTCCACAGCTTTTCTTATTCTTTCAATTGTTTTTTGTTTCCCTATAATATATAAAATATCGTATAAACCCGGTCCAGTTCCAATTCCGGAGACGGCTAATCGAATAGGGTGAATTATTTTAGCTTTTTTTATTCCTAAAGATTCGCAAGTTTGTTGTAAAATTTTTTCATAATCTTCTTTCGACGGATTTTCTATCAAATTTAAATTTTCGCAAAACTTCTCGAGCTCTAATCGAGTTTCAGCAGACCATCTTTTTTCAATAACTTCTTGATCGTATTCAATTGGATCGACATAAAAATATGGACAAGCGTAAATGAAATCCTTGATAAATTGAACCCTTTCTTTCATAGCTTCAATAATTAACATTAAAGTTTCGTCGTTTGGAATTGAATTTGCGAATTCGCTTTTTTGCAATTCTTCTTTAACTTTAGGCAACAATTCTTGGGTCGATTTGCGACGAATATGTTCTGCGTTTAGCCAATTTAACTTGTCTAAATTAAAAATAGCTCCGGCTTTATGAACTCTTTCAATAGAAAACGCTTTAATAAGTTCTTCAAGCGTATAAAATTCTCTATAATCGCCTGCGTTCCATCCAAGCAAAGCGAGAAAATTAATCATAGCTTCGGGCATGTAACCTTTGTCGCGATACGCTTCGGCTGCCACATCCCCTTGTCTTTTGCTTAATTTAGATCGATCTGGATTTAATAGAAGGGGAACGTGAGCAAAAAAAGGCTTATTCCAGCCAAAGGCTTCATATAAAAGTATATGCTTTGGAGTAGAGGAAAGCCATTCTTCGCCGCGAATAACGTGAGTAATTTTCATTTCGTGATCGTCGACTACATTTGCAAGGTGATAAGTTGGATAGCCGTCGCTTTTTAACAAAACTTGATCGTCGATAGTATTGCCTTCAAAAACTACTCTTTCTCTAATTAAATCATGAAATTCTACGACGCAATTAGGATCTACATTCAAACGAACAACATATGGCTCGTTATTTTTCAATTTTTCTTCGATTTCAGTTTGAGATAAATACAAGCATCGTTTATCATATTTTGGCTGTTCTCCTTTAGCGGATTGTTCTTCTCTTAATTTTTCTAATCTTTCTTGAGAACAAAAACAGCGATAAGCTTTTTGTTTTTTTATCACTTCTTCAGCTTTAGCTTTGTATAAACTTAATCTTTGCGATTGAATATAAGGTCCATATGGTCCGCCAATATCGGGTCCTTCGTCATATGAGAGACCAGCCCATTTTAATGTAGATATTAAATTTTCAATCGCTCCTTCAACATAACGATTTCTGTCGGTATCTTCTATTCTTAAAATAAATTTTCCATTATGTTTGCGAGCGAAAAGATAATTATACAATGCTGTTCTCAATCCGCCCACATGCAAGTAGCCCGTAGGACTTGGAGCGAATCTAGTTCGAATTTCATTAGAATTCATATTATAACATTAAATTATTGTCGTTTCAGATTGTCGGTGTAATATTTTACTTTTTCGATAAACTCTTTGCTGTCGATTGGTTTTGGAATGTAATCTGTGGCTCCAGCTTCTAAACATCTTTCCTTGTCTCCTTTCATAGCAAAAGCGGTTAAAGCGATAATTGGAGTGTCTTTATATTCATCCATTTCTCTTAACTTTTGCATAGCTTCAAATCCGCTCATCACTGGCATTTGCATGTCCATCAGAATTAAATCGAATTTGTCTTGTTTGCAGTAATTTACTGCTTGCTCGCCGTTTTCAGCGACAACGACATTCTCAAATCCGTTTTTCTTAAGCAATCTTGTAACAATAATTTGAGAATGTTTGTAGTCTTCTGCTAAAAGTATTTTTATCACGTCTTTTTTTGTTTTAATTGTTTCAGGGGGAGTAGGAGTTTCAATTTTGGATGCGAATTTTGAGATTGTTTGAGCCAAATCTTCTATTGTTTGATTTTTTTTAGATAGAATTTCGTCAAACATCCCTTTAATTTTATCTAAATCCGTTTCATAATTTTCTTTTCCAGTATAAATTAAAATTGGCAATTTTTCAAATTTCGAATTTGTTTTTATTTGTATGATAAGCTCGTATCCGTCCATTTCAGGCATATCAAGATCTATAATAGCAAGCTCAATATTTTCTTTTTCTAATATAGTCAAAGCGTTCATTGGCTTATTTTCTATAATAGCTTGATAGCCTGCGTTATTTATCGTTTCCTTTAAAAGATTTAAAATCGTTATATCGTCGTCGACGCATAAAATTTGAGAATCCTTTTTTAATTTATAGCTGTTTAGCGTTTCTACTAAAACTTTATAATTTACTGGTTTTACAAAATATTCTACCGGTCCCATAAAAGCTGTTTTTTGAGATAAAGGTTCCATTGCGAAAATAAATATCGGCAAGTTTTTTAATTTGGGACTCCGTCTTAGATTTTTAACAGCTTCTAAAGAATTTAAATCTCGTCCTGAGGAATCTATTATTATTGCAAGATAATTGTTCTTTTCTCCCAAATTAACGCACTCTGTCAAATCTGAAGCATGATCGATTATAAAATTCCATTTTCTTAAGTTGGCGACAATTAATTTTGTAGAACTTTCTTCTTTTGATAAAAGAAGGATAGGGAATTTAGTTGAAATTTTCTCATCGGCTGATATTTGTCTGATTTCTTCTAATTGTAAAGGTATTTTTATATATAAATAAATGTTGTCTTTATCTGCAGAAACTATTTCGACTTCGCCGTTTAAGGATTCCGTTAATTTGTATAAAAATATTTTTTGTATGTCAATTTTCGCTTGAGTTTCTTCTTCTTGTTTAGATTTTGAAGTTAATTCGATTAAATTCAGCTCTTTTGAGATATCGTTTTTCATAAATGCAAATACTACGAAAGAATGCAAATCCCTTCGGATTTTAATTAAAATTTTATTTGTTTTAGCGATTTTTTTATAATAAGAAACGCCATATAAAAGCAAATTCTTTAGTTTAGCAAAATCAAATGACGCTTGGTTGGGTAGATTTTGTCCAGCTTCGTATTGCAAATCTACGTCTTCGACATCTTTTTTTTGAGCGAATGAGTTTTTTAGTTCATCGAACAAAGATAATATTGAATTTTGTTTAACATCCAGCTTTGTTTTTCCTAATTCAAGTTTTGCTATTTCAATCAAATCATTTAATGTATAATAAAGATTTTGAACGTTATTTTTTATATTCTTAACATATTCTACTTGAGCGGCAGACAGATCGTCTTCGGTTAATATAGAAGAAAATCCAATTATATTATTAAGTTGCGAGCGAAATTCGCTTGATAAATCTATCAAAATTTGATTGATATAAAATTTATTTTGCGGAAGTTCGCTTTGATTTGACAAAATAATTTTGAGCAGATTTTTTAAGAATTCATAGCAAGAATCTAAAATGATAAAATCATTTTGAACAAACTTGCTTTTTTTCCCAACTTTTAAGATAAATTTATCATTTTCGCTTAGAACAATTTTTGTTGAAATTTCATGTAATTCGATATCTGCAAGGGAAGCCGGTTGAGTTGGATAAACTAGATTTTCGCTAAAAGCCGTTGATAAATTAATTTCATAAGCTTTGCCGTCGATTAAAGAATCTTTAACTTTAGACGACTTGACGGCTAAGATAGCTTCGTCGCTAGAAACTAGCTTAAAGATAGCCGCGGCATAAAATTCAAATTCTTCGCAAATAAAATCTAAGGCTTCGATTAAAGATTTATAAGAACGATCGTCGGCGTTAGATATAATTTTTGATATTTTCTTAAAAACTTCTATTTTTAACGTTTGCATTTTTAAATCAAAGAATTTTTTAAACTTTTACTAATATAATGAATTTTGCAAAATAAAAGATAAAATTATTAAAAATGATTAAAATAGAAAAAAAATTTTCTTCCGCTTTAAAAAATTGGCGATTTATTGATCTATTTAGCGGAATTGGAGCTTTTAACTTAGCATTAGAAAGTTTTGGCGCCAAAAGAGTTTTTTCTTGCGATATTGATAGGAATGCAAATAAAATATATTACGACAATTTTAGAGATATTCCTTCAGGCGATATAAAAAAAATACAAGCTAAAGACATTCCTGATCACGATATTTTATGCGCGGGTTTTCCTTGTCAATCGTTTAGCATTTCTGGCAAAATGAAAGGATTTGAAGATCCAAGAGGAGCTTTGTTTTTTGACATTGCAAGAATTGCAGACGAAAAAAAAACTAAAATTTTAATTTTGGAAAATGTTAAGCATTTAGCCAGATTAAATAATGGCAAAGTATTAAAAGATATTATACAAATTTTAGAAAACATTGGATATCAAGTTTTTTTTAAAATTTTAAATTCTGCATTTTTTGGATTGCCTCAAAAAAGAGAAAGAATTTTTTTTGTTTGCGTTAGAAATGATTATAAAAAAATTTCAAAATTCGATTTTCCCGACAGAGCCGCAAAATTTCGAATATTAAAAGATATCTTAGAGAATAGAAAAGACTTAGACAATTATATAATTCAAAGAAAAGATATTTTTCTTTTCAAAGATAAAATTGAACAACTAACTTTGTTTAAAAAAAAATATTTAAGACCCATTAAAGTAGGAATTATTAATAAAGGCGGGCAAGGAGAAAGAATTTATCATCCATCCGGAACCGCGATTACTTTATCTTCGCAAGGCGGAGGAGCCGCTTCAAAAACGGGAGCTTATTATGTGGATGGTTTGGTTAGAAAACTTACGCCAAGGGAATGCGCGCGATTAATGGGCTTTCCCGACGATTTTAAATTGGACGTTTCGGATAATATCGCTTATAAACTTATTGGCAATAGCGCGCCTGTAGATGTGATCCAATATATTGCAATTGAAATTATCAAACAGATTATTGATAATAATTAATTTAATGGCGGTTCTAAACAGTTTTTTGTAATTATTGTTATAATTAAAAAACGATTGCCTTCATCTGGCAATCGTTTTTTTTTATAAAAATGATATGATTAATCTGAAAAAGCGATTGTATTTGTTTGATAATTATCAAACGCGAAAATTTTAGCAAGAAAATCTTTTGATTAATTTTCCTCTTCGTCTTCAAAATCTTCGTCTTCAAAGTCTTCATCGTCGAATTCATCGAAATCTTCATCTTCGAAATCTTCGTCTGCAAAGTCTTCATCTTCAAAATCTTCATCGTCGAATTCGTCAAAATCTTCATCTTCAAAATCTTCATCCGCAAATTCGTCTTCGTCAAAATCTTCTTCAAACTCAATATCGCTATCTTCTTCGTCATCGTATTCTTCAAAATCTTCGTCTTCAAAATCTTCATCTTCGTTTTTAGCGGCGAATATTGAAACATATCTTAAAGGATCAATTGAATTGTTAAAAATGCTTTGCGCTTTTTTTAAACTGTTGTCGACAGAGTTTTCATTGAAAATTAAGTTAATGTTTTCAAATTCAAATTTAATTTTTTTTTCTGTTTTCATATTCTTTTCTTATTGTTATTAGAAAATCTTTTCAATTATTCAAATTAGAAAAAAGTTTTTTAAAAAAACAAGCGAAGAAAAAAATTTTTTTGAAAAATATTTTGAAATTTATTAAAATTTTAATTAACTATAGTTTATTTTTATATACGCTAAAATTTTTCTAATTTTTTAATATTAAATAGTGAAAATTTATTGCTAGAATTTTCTGATCTTATTATCAATCTTTAAATTTGTTGGGATAAGAATATTTGCTATAATAATAAAAGCTAATTTTTTTATAGTAAAGCGTATAAAATCGTCTATAATATTTAAAAAAGATTTAAATATTAAAAAAAGAGCGTTTGTCAAAAATATAAAAGGTTTTAATATGCAATTAACTCAATTATTCTTCCTAAAAAATATCTCGATAGATAAAAAATTTTTAATAGTAAGCGCCGCTTTTATTACGCCGATAGCATTTTTATTTTACTCGTATATATCAAATAAGAATCAAGAAATATCTTATGCTGAAAAAAAACTTCAAGGATTAATATTTATGCCAGAAGTTGTTAATTTTATAAATTTATTGCAACAACATCGTTCTGTTAGCGTAGGATATTTATATGGAACTGTTAAAACAACTAAAAGAATAATAGAGTATCAGACAAAAATTGAAAATACATTTGCAAAAATCGACAGTTTAAATTATAACTATAAAGAATTAAACCTCTCTGAACCTTTAGAGGCGTTGAAAATAAAATGGAAAAAATTAGCTGAATCGGTATATGAATTAAAACCTCAGGAATGTTTAAATAAACATATGGATTTAATCGACGATGTTATTCAATTTATAATAATAATAGCTGATAATTCCAATTTGAAAGTTGAAACTGAAATGTCGTCTTATTATATGAGCGTATTAACGACTGATAATTTATTGCGAGCGATTGAATATTCTGGGAGACTGAGAGCTTTAGGATTGATTGCAATATCAAAACCTTCGCTGACATCGGAAGATATTTATCCTTTAGAATATTATAAAGGAATTGTATCAGAAGCGATAAAAATATCAAACATAGAATTGCAAAAAGTTTTTTCATCGAATAGCTCAATTGGAGAAGAATTGAAATCAGAGTGGGATAATTTAAAATCAAACGTTGAAAAATTTATAAATTTTATTAGCGCCAATTTTACCGCAGAAGGCAAAAAAAATATAGACACAAGAGAATATTTTACTTTATCTAATACTGTTCTAGAAAACAGCTTTAAATTTTGGGAAAGCTCTTATAATAAATTGAACTCGCTTTTGGAAGAAAGAATTTCAAACGAGAAAAAGAACAGGCTTATTTCTTTTCTTTTAACAATCTTTGCTTTGAGTTTTGCATTTACGATTTTTTTAGCAATTTCAAAGTATTTGACTAAATCTATTCTTGAATTAAAAAAAGCCGCAAGCGAAGTCGCCATTGGAAATATTAAAGTTAAGTCGCTATTAAATTCAAACGACGAACTTGGTAGTTTGTCTAAGTCTTTTAATATAATGGTTGAAAATATCAAAAATTCTAAAGAAGCGTTAGAAAGAGAAAAAGCGAGCGTCGAAAAAAAAGTACAAGAAGCTATTCAACAGTCTGAAAAAGAAAGGAAATATTTATCGGATAGCGTGGATATTATGATTAAAGCTTTTGAAAAATTTGAAACGGGCGATCTTACAACTCAAATAGATTTAAATTATGAAGATGATATTGGGAAGTTGTTTAAAAGTTTTAACCACGCCGTCGAAAGATTAAAGCTTTTAGTTTATCAAATTTTAGAAGCTGCAAAAGTTACTTCCGCTTCATCGTCTGAAATTTCTACAAGTTCCGAGGAGCTTGCGGCGGCAGCTCAAGAGTTAAGTTCTCAAATTAATGATATTTCAATTTCTATAAAAGAAATGACTTCGACGATATTAGATGTTTCAAAAAACATTGTTAAAGTCGCTGAAAATTCAAAGCGAGCGGTGGAAATTGCGGAAAATGGCGGAAAAGTTATTAGAGAGACAATAAGCGAAATAAACAAAATTGCAGATGTTGTAGATGCCGCCTCTAAAATGATTCAAGAATTAGGAAATAGCAGCCGACAAATTGGAGATATAATAAAAGTTATCGAAGATATTGCGGATCAGACAAATTTATTGGCGTTAAACGCCGCTATTGAAGCAGCGCGAGCGGGAGAATATGGAAGAGGTTTTTCGGTTGTTGCCGACGAAGTTAGAAAATTATCAGAAAAAACCGCCAAAGCTACAAAAGAAATTTCGGCAATGATTAAAACAATACAAAGCGACACAAAAAACGCAGTCGATTCGATTATTGGCGGCGTAGAAATAGTCCAGTCTGGAAAGAATTTAGCTTTCAATGCGGAAAATTCATTAAGCAAAATAATTGAAAGCATAAATCAAAACTTGGATTTATCCAATCAAGTTGCCGCTTCTACTGAAGAACTTTCCAGTTCCGCAGAACAGATTAGCAAAAATGTGGAATCAATAAACATGGTTACTACCGAAACCGCAGCGGGCATACAACATATCGCAAAGGCTTCAAACGATTTAAAGAAATTAACTGAAAAACTTAACAATATTGTATTAAATTTTAAAATTTCTGAAAATATAAAAATGTAAAATATGTGTATAAAAAAACTTTAAAATAAATGAAAAATTAATTACATTTTATTAAGTAAATAAAAATATAATTTTAGACTATAATTATTTATAATTCATTAACGAATTAATATATTAAAAAGTAAGTTTTTTTAAAAAACTATAAGGATTTAAAATGAAAATTCTCGATAATAAAAACTGGAAAGTTTTTTATAAAATATCTATTGCGCCTGCAATAACAATATTAGCAATTCTTTTTATTTTTTATTTAATATTTATGCCTTTAGTTAAAAAGTCAAAATATAAAGATAAACAAGAAAAAGTAAAACAAACAGTAGAAGTCGCTTTTGATGTTGTTAAAACTTATTATAAAATGTCGAGAGAAGGCATTTTAACAGAAGATGAAGCTAAAAATCAAGCGAAAGAAATTATAAGAAATGTTAGATATGGAAAAGACGGCTATATATGGATAAACGATTATCGACTTTATGTGGTAATGCATCCTATAAATAGATCATTAGAGGGAACAGATTTCGGCAAAGTAAAAGACGCAAAAGGGAAAGCGTTTATGTTAGAAATGGTTGAAAAGGTAAAAAAAGACGGAGATGGTTTTGTAGATTATTATTGGAATAAACCAGGAGAAAGCGAAGCTTCGCCAAAAGTCTCTTATGTGAAAGGATTAAAAGAATGGAATTGGATTATTTGCAGCGGAATATATATTGACGACGTAGAGGAAGAAATAAGCGCTCTAAAATCGCAATTTGCTTATATTCTTTTAATATCGTCAATTGGATTAATAATAATTAGTTTCTTTTTAACTCTTAAAATAACAATGCCAATTAAAAAGTTGAAAGAAGCCGCGGATAAAGTCTCTGCAGGGGATGTAGATGTATTTGTTGATATTGAATCAAAAGACGAGCTGGGAATGCTAGCTAATGGTTTTAATATTATGGTAAGCAATATTAAAAAGTCAATGAAAGAAATAAATCTTAAAAGTCAAGAAGCAGAAAAAGCCGCATTTGAAGCTAAAGAAGCTAAAAAAGAAATTGAAAAGCAACAAGAATATCTTTCAAAAAATACGAAGATTTTGCTTGATAACATTCAAAAGTTTGCTAATGGGGATTTGACGCTAACTTTAAGAGCAGAAAAAGAAGACGACGAAATAGGGAAAATATTTTTAGGATTTAATTCAGCTTTATCTAACATAAAAAATATGATTGCAAATGTTAAAGAGTCTGTAGAAACAACGGCAAGCGCAAGCAATCAAATATCTTCAGCATCCGAAGAATTAGCCGCGGGCTCTCAGGAATTTAGCAGTCAAGTTGGCGAGATTGCCTCGGCTATAGAAGAGATGACAAAAACTATACAAGAAACTTCTAAAAACGCTTCATTAGCGGCGGAAGATTCTAAACAAGCCCAAAGAATCGCCGAGAAAGGCTCGGAAAAAATAATTGAAACAAAAAAGGGAATTTCATCAATAGTTGATTCTACAGAAAAAACTGGAAGAATTATTACGTCGCTTGCTAGCAAGACTGATCAAATAGGGGAGATAACTCAAGTTATAAACGATATTGCCGATCAAACAAATTTATTGGCGTTAAATGCCGCAATTGAAGCAGCGCGAGCGGGCGAACAGGGAAGAGGTTTTGCAGTTGTTGCCGACGAAGTAAGAAAGTTAGCGGAAAGAACATCCAAAGCGACAAAAGAAATCGCTGAAATGATAAAACAAATTCAAAATGAAGCTAAGGAAGCTGATAAATCAATGTCTGAGGCACGAAAGTCTGTTGAAGTAGGTATGTCTTTAACGGAAGAAGTAGGCTCGGTATTACAAGAAATTTTAGAAGCTAATACAAGAGTTTCAGATATTATTAATCAAGTTGCCGCAGCAAGCGAAGAACAATCCAGCGCCGCCGAACAGATAAGCAAAAATATCGAATCAATAAGCCAGGTGTCGTCCGAATCAGCGGCTGGAATTCAAGAAATTGCAAGAGCAGCTGAAGAGTTGAAAAGATTAACTGAGAAATTAAGTTTGATGATATTCCGTTTTAAAATTGACGAAGAAAATGCAAAGGTATTTAATTTTAGATCTAAAAGATGATATTTTTATTTAAATTATAACTTTGAAACTAAAATTTGATTTTATTGGTATCATATAGGCTATTCGATAAAACAAAGCGCGAATATTTTTCGCTCGCTGAAAATATTTTTATTTGCGAATAAAGGAGCGGAGCAACCGCTCCTTTTGTTTTTCTTATTTTATTAATTTCAATTTTTTTGATATTATATTATTGCCTGTTTCTAAAACAATTGTATAAACGCCGCTAGAAAGTCCTGTTGCGTCAATATTTTTTTCATAAATCCCCGCTTCTTGATAATCGTCAACTATTGTTTTAATAGCTTTACCAATCATATCGTATAATTTTATTTTTATTTTAGAGCTCTCAGGCAAGTAATATCTTATAGTTGTTTTAGGATTAAAAGGATTGGGATATATTTCTAACCTCGCTCTCGATGTTTTATTATCAGTAGTTATTGATATTTCAGAGCTATATGAAACAAATCCGTTATTGTCTATTTGTTTTAATCTATATAAATATAAAAAGCCGTTTTCGATAGAGCGATCGATAAAATTATATTCGTTTATAGAAACAGAATTTCCTTTTCCTTTAACAAATTCAATTTTTTGCCATTTATATGTCGCGTTTGAATTATTGTCAATTTTTTTCTTTCGATATCCCAACCGTAGTTATTAATTTCTGCCGCAGTTTTCCATTTTAGAATTGCTTTATTTGAAGCGAAATTAGCATTAAATTCTATTAGTTGAACTGAAGCAGGCAAACTTAATTCGTCAGCGCCTCTGTATGGATATAGATTATGTCTTGCTTCTCCGTCAATATCTTCGGTGATCTCAGCGATAGGCGACGCTAATAAGTTCAAGTCGCCTTTATGTAAATCGGAAAGATGATAATCTAAATTGTCGGGATTTGCAAAAGATATATTTATAAAAAAAGAGTTTAAATCTAGATTGCTAATTTGTTTCCATTGGTCTAAAGTTTTATAACTAGTCGATTCAATATAATTCTTAAAGATGTATGCGTCGTTATTTAAATCCGAATAATAAAATATGTTATAATCAGAATTTAGTATATTTTCTGTAGCAATGATGTTGAAAGAAACAGCGTTTTTGTCAAAATTATATAAAATGTTATTTTTCAAATTTATTATCGAAGAGCAATCGTAGCATGAGATTATGGAAAATTCGGCGTCGATTTCTGGAGAGCTATCAATTTCATTTAAAATTAAAGTATTATTGTAAATATTGATGTTGTAAAAATTATTAAAGTTATATAAAAATAATAAATTAACTAAGCTTGAATTTGCGGTTGAATTAAAATTTCCGCCAATTATATTATTGAATATGTTGATATCGGCGGTTTGATTGGTTAAATAATTCCTTAAAAAAATTCCAAATAATTCTCCATATTCTTGATCGCTTATTGAAATTTGTTGAATATAATTTTTTTCGATAAGCAAAATACAATTTTTAATGTTTTGTAACGATATTCCGTAGGCTGCATTCGCGCCATTTGCAAAGAGCTTATTTTTGGAAATTTTATTTAATGAATTATTTTCGCCTAAATTTTCGATATAAATGCAAGCTTCGGTCGAATAAATCGCGTTGTTTTCAATTACAATATTTGAGAAAGAGTTATTATAATTTGATTTAAAATATATGCCGTATTTATTGCTGATGGTTGAATCGCCTATTATGCAATTTTGAATTGTAATATTATTCGACGCTGACGTTTTATCGCGGGCATAAATGGAACCTTGAATTGAATTATACGGGATGTAAGCGTACTTTAAAATACAATTTTTAATTGTATGATAGCAGCTTGAGTTGACAAAATAAAAAAATGAATGTCCATTGACATTATCCTCTAATAAAATAGTTAAATCTTTAGCGGCGCCGTTTTCTGATGAGTTTCCATCGATTGTAATATTATTCGATTCGTTTCCAAAAACAAAAGCCGATTTGGTTTCTTCGTTTAAATTTCTAAAGATAATTGTTGCGTTTAACAAGTTTTTAGGTTTTATAATAAGTCTATTTTCAAAAGATAAATCCTTCCTATTGATATATAAAGAGCCATTTTGTATTAAGGTATCGTTGTTCAAATAAAAATGAACAGTTCCATTAATGCCATAATTATTTAAGCAATTAATGGCGTCTGCCAAATTATCGAAACCTTGAGATTCGTTTTTAGTGGGTATAGAATAATTGCCAGATAAGGGGCTTAAAGTATATGAATAATTTAATCCATTATTGTTGTCATAGTTAATTGCAAATAAATCGATGTCGGAATCGTCGGGCGGAGATGTTAAATTCAATGTCGTGAAAACGTAAAAAGTTAAAGTCTCGTCCATAGAAATGCTAATTTCGTTAGTCCTATAAACGTTGTTTGAAATGTTGTTAAGAGCTTCTGTTATGTAACTTGTATTCCAATTATCTTTGGTATATCTAATCCATATTTTTTCTTCTTGCGATTTAGTTTTGTTTAATGTTACATCTATGTATAATTTGGAGTTTTGCAATGTCTTGCCAACGCTTATTATATCGGCTGGAATTTCGTCATTATAGAAAACGATAAAATTTATCTCTTCATTGGAAATTTTTTTAGCTTTAATTACATAGAAAATTCCGTTTTCAACGTTATAAAAATAAGCTCCGCCGCTGTTTATTTCAGAAAAATAATATGCAGAATTTTGTTGGTTAGTTCTGATTGAAAAATTATCAAGAGAATTATATAGCCAAAATCCTTGTTCTTCGTCAGGTTAAGAAGTTTCTCCAAATTTAAAGAATTGTTCGCCGTTTTGATTTGCTTGAAACGTCCATTTGAAGGAATTGCCTATGTTTGTTTCTGCTTGCGAGCCTTCCAAATAGCTCCAACCATTTCCCATATCATTGCCAAATATATAATCGGGGCTGTTCTGCGAATAAAAATTGCTATTGTAAATTAAAACGGCAATAATAAAATATTTAAATATTTTTAGCATAATAGCCTCCAGCTTTCTTTTGATATTTTTTTTATTAAAATAGCGATAAAAGGCAAAAATTTCAATTATATTATTTGATGAATTCATGAGGAAATCGAGGGTCGTTTTTTTTGAATGTTGCTAAACCCACCATTATTTGCAAGCATTTAAATTTATTGATTTTAATTATCCAGAGATCAAAAGAATTTTTTTTATAAAAGCTTTGTTATATCAAAAGCGATTGCCTAACATATTTTTTTTAAATTTATTTTCTTTATAAAATAAATCAAGATATTGTTAAATTTTTAATGACTTTTAAGGTATATTAGATTTAAGATTAAAAAAAATAATTAAATATTTATGAAACTAAATAAGATAGCTTTTTTATTGGCAATTATTTTATTTTTAATATTTATTTTAATTGCTTCTTCTGATGAAGGAATAATTAATGAAATCATTTGGTTGATATTAATATTATTGGCTGGACATAACGTTTTTTTAGGGGCAATTAAAGATGTTTATCAAAGCAAAATTTTATCTGAATTTTTTTTAATGACTCTTTCGACTATTGGAGCTTTTTTGCTTGAATATTACGAAGAAGCGGCTTTAATAATGCTAATCTATAATTTTGGCGAATTAATTCAAAAGAAAGCAGTAGAAAAAGCTAAAGCGAAAATTGAGGCTGCAAACAAATTGAAGATAAAAGAAGCTATAAGAGAAAAATCGAATGGAAATACTCAAATTATTTCTCCGATGGAAATTGAAGAAGGAGATATCTTGCTTTTTAAGAATGGCGAGATGATATGTGTTGACGGCGAACTTTTAAGCGAAAATATGTGGGTTGATATGTCTTCTATTACAGGAGAATCAAAACCGGTATTTCTCAAAAAAGGCGACAATGTTCTTTCAGGCTCAATATGTATGGAAACTTTGGCAAAAATTAAAGCTAGAAAAAAATTTGAAGATTCAAACATATATAAAATTTTAATTGAGGTTGAAGCTTCGCTATTGAATAAATCAAAATATGAAAAGTTTATTAGAAGATTTTCTAAAAAATACGTTCCCGTTGTCGTCTTAATAGCTTTAGCGATTTTTATTTTTCCAATTTTCTTAGATGGAGATTATAACTATAAAAAATGGTTATATCGTTCTCTTGTAGTTTTGATGATATCTTGTCCTTGCGCTTTTTTGGTTTCAATACCTTTAAGTTATTTTTTAGGCATTGGAGCTCTTTCAAAAAAGGGAATAATTTCTAAAGGTTCGGAATTTATAGATTTAATCGCTAAATCGAGGAAAGTTTTTTTTGACAAGACTGGAACTTTAACTAAAAATGTTTTGAAGATTCAAAAAGTCGAGGCTTTAAACGGCTATTCTAAAGACCAAATTTTAATATTGGCTAAAATAGCTGAGTCAATCTCAAATCATCCCATAGCTAAAGCTATAGTAGGGGAAAGCGCCTTCTATCCAATAGATAATTTCAGCGCCAAAGAAATTCCGGGAGAGGGAATAATCGCTCAAATAAAAGACGAGAAGATCTTAATCGGCTCGAAAAATTTTCTGAAAGAAAAAGGTATTAATATCAATAACTTTGATAAAACCAATTTTATTGAGGTTTATGTGGCAAAAAATTCTAGTTTGATAGGCAGAATTTTATTAGAAGATGAAATTAAGGAAGGAGCAAAAAATTTAGGGGAAGAACTCAGAAAATATAAAATTAAAAAAGTAGCAATTTTGACCGGAGATAATTTTAACAAAGCTGAAAAAATTGCTCGAGAAATTAAAGCTGACTTATTTTATGCTGAATTAAAGCCTTTTGAAAAATCAGAAATTATAATTAATGAAAAAAGAAACTCAAAAGAAAAAATAATTTATGTCGGAGATGGCTTAAACGACGCAGTCGCAATTTCAAATGCAGATATAGGCGTTTCATTAGGAAAATTAAGCTCTGATTTATCAATGAAAGCAGCTGATGTCTCAATTTTGGACGATAATCCAAAAAAAATTATCGAAATGATACTAACATCTAGAAAGATTTTCTCTATAGTTATCCAAAATACTGTTATAGCGATATCAATTAAAGCTATAGTTATGATTTTTGGTTTATTAGGAGATGCAAAAATTTGGCAAGCATTGGCTGCCGATGTAGGCGCGACTATTGTTGTAATTTTAAATAGTTTAAGAATAATAAAAACTTAGTTAAATAATTAAATTAAATAAAATAAAACAGGAAAGTAAAAATGAAGACCAAAATAATAATATTTTTGTATGTTGTCTTCGCCTTAATTTCAACAGCGAGTTTTTCGCAAAGTAAAGAAAAAAAACAAAAAAACAACGACGGGGTATTTATTCATTTATCAAGCTCATACGATAATCCTCATAAAATGTTGATGGCTTTATCTATTGCAGATAAAATGAGCGAAGACAAAAAAGTAATTCTTTTTATAGATTTGGAAGGCGTAAAGATTGCGGTTAAAGGCGCCCAGGATGTTAGAATTGAACCTTATAATACAATGAAAAATATTTTAGAAAGATTATTCGAGAAAAAAGTTGAAATTATGGTTTGCCCTTTGTGTTTGAAATATGCTGGCTACAAACCTGAAGATTTAAAAGAAGGGATTAAAATTGCCGAAAAAGATAGATTTTTCAATTTTACAAACGGGCGAATTTTGACTTTGAATTATTAATAATCAAAAGAGCTGCAAAGCTCTTTTGATATTATCAATCATTTCTAGAGAAATGTCTTAAATATTCTCCAAAATTCTATAAATTTTTAATATTGTAAAAATTTCAGCAGTTCTTTCTTATCTTATCAAAAAAATTTATTGAGCGAAATTTTTTATATTATACTTATCGTTTACAAATTTTAATATTATTAAAAAGGAGCTATTTTATGAAAAACAAAATTTTTTTCATTTTTGCAATTTGTTTATTTTCATTTCTATCAAGCGGATATAATCCTAATCAAAACAAACCAAAAGATGGAGTTTTAATCCATTTGTCGTCTTCTTATGATAATCCTCATAAAGTTTTAATGGCTTTGTCTTTAGCTTTAAAGATGAGCGAAAATAAAAATGTTCTTGTATTTATGGATCTTCAAGGAGTTAAAATAGCCGTTAAAAATGCCGAGGATATAAGAATAGAAAATTTTGATTCGCTAAATAATTTATTAAATAAATTAATTGAAAATAAAGTAGAATTAATGGTTTGTCCAATGTGTTTGAAACAAGCTGGTTTTAAGCCTGAAGATTTAAAGGAAGGCTTTAAATTGGCTGATAAAGAAAGATTCTTTGATTTTACCGAAGGCAGAATATTAACTCTTGACTATTGATATAAAAAGCAAGCGTCAAGCTTGCTTTTGTATTTTGAATATCAATAAAAGCGGTAAAAGCAAATATGGGCGCTCAAAAAATTTTTATTTTTTTAGGTTTCTTATTTTTGTTTATAGGTTTGTTGTTTCCTTATATAAAAAAAATTAATCTTTTCCATCTTCCTGGAGATATTGTAATCGACAAGCCCAACATAAAAATTTATTTTCCAATCGTATCAATGCTCTTAATAAGCGCATTATTGTCGCTGATCTTATGGGCTATTAATAAATTTTTCAAATAAATGGCAAAATTGTAAATAGCTTTACGACGTAAAGTATTTTTTATTGGCGATCAAAATATCTTGATATTCTTTCTTATTTAAATAAAACTTAAATGTTTATAAATAAATCAAATAATTTATTTTAATAATCGAGCTCCTAAAATTTAAATCCAATTTTAAATTATCATTCAAAGAGTAGCCGTCGTTTAATGCGACATAAATCCAGCTTTTCGTCGAATAATTGTAAGACGCTAAAAAACCTACTCTTGCAGCTTCAATTTTTTTTGTCAAAGAAGTAATTGTGTTATCGACATAAAGATAGAAGTTTAAATTATTAAAAGGAGTCAGCGAAATATATGGGCGTCCATTGTATATTATTTGATCTATGTTTTTGTTATTGTCAAGTTCGATAAATGTTCTATAGTTAATTCCAACTTTGAAAGAATTAGAAGCTTTGTAATTAAAAGATAAGCCTGATGAAGCAAGATATCCTAAGTAATCGCGAGCAAAATTAAAACTTTTCGAATAATTAATCCAAGCGTTTATATTCCATTCGGTAAAAGATGATATCCAGAAGAAAAAATTGCCCGAGTAGCTATCATATTTTATCGAATTGTCTTTTTGCGTTCCGAATTCGGTTGATAATTCAAATCCGAATTTATTCGAGAAATTAAAATTAGCTCCGCAAAATAAATTTTTATCAGCAAATTTGTCTAACTCTTCATAATAAATATTTCCGCCAACGTAAATATTTAATTTCTTTAATAGCATATTGTTGTATCTAAAAATAGGACCGCCGACAACTGCAAGCTCCGAAGTTCCAATCCAAGGAGCAAAACCTATTTGCGAAATGTTGAAGTTATTGCCAATATGTCGAGCTCGCAAGGCGAAAGTCCAATTGTCTGAAACTTGAGTAAAACCAGCTGACGCCGCATAATCTTTTTTGTTATTGTAAGATGATTGAGCAAATTGATAAGCAAATTGAGAATTGTCGCCTCTTAGAATTCCGTCGAAATCAGCAACAAAATTTTCATATTGACTTGTAAATTTTCCGGCAAAAAGAAAACCGAGGCTAGAATTATCAAAAATATTTCTTTTTAATCTTGCGACAGAAAAAAAAGCAGCCGGCTCATTGTAAATTAATGTGTCGACTTTATAAGATACTTCGGAAGTATGAGCTATCAACGCTCCATATTCGTAAGAAAAAAAATTGCCGAATAACTTTGCCCCGTAATCGATTGGAACGACAATGTTCTTTTTAAGAGATTTGCCAATTCGACGAGAGTAAAAAAATTCTATAGGTTGATAAAAATTAATATTGTTGTCTTTTCCAGAAGCCGCAAAATATTCGTTCCCTTCGGTAAAGAAAGGGCGAGCTTCTCTTAAATAAGATTCGTATCTGCTAATATTAAAATTAAAAGGGTCGGCTTCTATTTGAGCAAAATCGGGATTAACGGTTAATGTGGCTGAAAAGCTTGGGGAAGGATTTATGAAAGCATTAAAACCTGGTTCGTATGAAAATTTATACTTTTTGTCGGTAATATAATCGGCTTTAGTTATAAAGGATGGAAACAACTCTATATTTAATCCGCTTTTATTGGGCTTGAAATTTTCAAATTTTAATTTTCTAAAATTTGAAATTCGCATTCCGCCGTTGAGTTGATGTTCAGTCCAATAGATGTCTTCTCTTAAATCTGGTATCCATCTATCAAAGTCTATTTTCCAGTAATCAAGAGTTGGATCGTACATTAAAGTTTTAAAAGGAATTTTCATTTCGACTAAGTATCCCCATTCATAAACTTTGCTTTCCGCTTCCCATATTCCATTCCAGCTATAATCTCTTTGTCTGCCGTCTTCTAAAATTTTGCAATCCATTTTTACTCCTGAAGCGGATACTGCAAATTTATACGCCGTTTTTTTATCGTCTTTTGTGTCAAGCATTACAGATACTATATCGCCAGTCATTTGGTCGCGCATGCCTTTATTTAAAACCAGTTTCGATTTTGAAACGTAAGCCTTAATTAAGAAATAGATATTATCGTCGTCGACTAAAACTTTTGCCACTGTTCTTTCGCTTGGACTGGAATTGAAGATTGGATCATATTGAATAAAATTGTCGACGGAATCGGCTTTAAGCCATATTTCGTCTTCGATGCCGTCAACTATAATTTCATTTGATGTTATTAATGCGATAATTTCGTTTTTTTGGGGATTTGAATGCAAGTTGATTGAGCTAAATAAATTTAAAATAATTAAAAAGATTCTCATATGATTTATATTTTCTTTCAAAAATTAGACTTTGCAATCTTATATTAAGTTGCTTACATTTATTATAATTTTTTTTTGAGTATTTTACACTTTGGAAATATTGCAATTTTTTTTGATGTTAATAAAAGTTAAACAAAAACAAAGCTAAAAATGATGAAAATTGTAGAAAAAATAGGGCGAGCTTCTTATAATTTTTTTTTCTATTTTGGAAAAACATTCGTATTATTTTTTGAAATTCTATTGTCATTTAAAGAAATTAAAAAAAGTTTTCGACATATTTTCAAACAAATGGAGCGAATTGGCGTAGAATCTATTCCTTTAGTTTTATTGATAGCCATTTTTACCGGAGCAGTTTCAGCCTGGCAAGCCGCTTATCAATTAAAAGGTCTCGCTCCGCTTTCATTTTTAGGCGCGGCAACTAGCAGGGCAATAATTACTGAATTAGGTCCAGTTTTAACTGGAATTGTTATTGCTGGTCGAGTGGGAGCGTCGATAGCCGCCGAGCTTGGAACAATGAAAGTAACCGAACAAATTGACGCTCTTGAAATTATGGCAATCAATCCAGTAAGATATCTTGCGATGCCAAGATTTATCGCTTCATTTTTAACGATGTCTATATTAGTTATATTTGCAAATATAGTGGCGACAATTGGAGCTTTTTTAATTTCAAATTTTTTTCTTGGCATTTCTTTTAACGTTTTTTTTAGTTCAGTCGAGCGATATTTTAGATTTCAAGATTTTGTTTTTGGAATAATAAAGGGTTCTATTTTTGGCGGAGCGACTGCGTTAATTGGATGCAGAGTCGGCTTTGATACAGAAGGCGGAGCCGAAGGAGTCGGGATATCGACTATTAAATCATTTGTTTTAAGTTCCGGGACAATTTTAATTTTAGATTATATTTTATGGGCTTTAGTTTTTTAATTCGTTTGACAAAAAAAATTTTGACTTTTTTATCAGTTTTTATTTCTTTTTGCTCCGCTGGATTCTTTTACGATGTAAAATATTCATTGACCGAACTTAAAGATTTGCGAGACGTTTCAAATAAATTTAAATTTCTAAAAAAAGATTCGATCATTTCAAATCACAAAAACCTTGAGCTATGCGACGAAAAATTTATATTTGTCGACGCTCTTTTGAAATATGACGCCAATTCATTTAATCTTTTAGTCGAATATGAAATAAAGAAAAAAGATAATATTGATAAAATAGAATTTGCTTTTTCAAATAAAATCTTATTATTAAATTTTAACGCAAACTCGCAGCCGATTTTCATCGACGAAAAAAAGATCGGATTTAATATAAAAAACTTAAATTCAAATTCGTTAATATTTAACGCTTCTTTTACTATTCTGCCGCAATATTTTCCATTTGAGAAAAGAAAAAACAATTTGAAATACGCTTTATTATGGAATTTTTTGCCGGATATCAGAATTAACGACAGTATTTTGAGCGATTTTAATGTTTCTTTAAAGATTCAATTAAACGACAGCGTAAAAATTATTTCTAACTCTTATAATTATAAGGTACAAGAAAACAACAATTTATTCAAGCTTTCTTTTGATACTTATCCTTTGGTATTAATTTTCAATCCAAGTCTCTATAAAATAATTTCGCTTAAAAATTCCGCTTCGTTTTTAATTGCTCCAAAAGTTAACGAAAAAACTATCACGATATTGCAAGAATTAATCGATAGCGTTTCGAGCTTTTTATCGCAACATTTTAATATTAAGGAGCCAGTTGAAGTTTATTTTTTCGAAGTTAAAGAAGGAGCGACATATGAAAATGAATTTATTGAAAATGTAGTTTTTTTTTCTAATCCAACATTCGAGCCGAAGGACGCTTATGGATTTTATTATAATGTCGCAAGAACTATTATTTATAATTCTTTAGCTAAAATTAAAAATAAAAGAAACAAGCGAATTGAATTGGAATTAAAAGGGATTTCTTCTTTTTTGACAATCGATTATTTAAAAAAAAATACTCCGAAAAAGAAATTATATTTCAGAGTGAAAAAATTTTATTTGCCAGGCTTAAAATTTATTAGCTTTGAAAATATACCTTTGGTTTATTCGATTGGCAATTATTATTTCGATCCAGATAGATTAGCCAACGAAATTTATTTGTACAATCCAACAAGTTCTGGCATATTGTCGACTTCCGACGCTATAGAAAATGATTATAATTATGAGATTTCATTTTTCAGAAAACCAGAATTGTTATTAAGAACCATAGAGGTTATTATAGGAAGAGATTCTTTGAATAAAGCTCTTCTCAATTATATCAAGAATCAAAATAATTTATTTTTATTAAACGAGGAGACTTTGACAAAAATAGCCGGGGAAAAATATAGAAATTTTATTTCAGAGGTTCTTTACACGTCAAAAAAATATGATTATAAACTTGCGTCGGTTTTAAAACTTAACGATACGATTTATAGAGTTACAATATTGAAATTGGAAGATGGAAATTTTCCTGCCGAAATATTTTTTATAACGGAAAACGATACGATAAAGAAAGAAATAAACGAAAGTTCCGCTTATCAAACGATAGATTTTGTCGTCAAAACAAAACCTATAAGAGTTGAAATAGATCCGAAGAAAAAAAATTATTTTGAATTAAATTACGCCGACAATTCATATATGTTAGAAAATAATTACCTGGCTATTTACGCTCTTTCTATAAACTGGTTTTTTTGGATGCAGAATTTATTTGTAATATTAGGAAGCGCGGCTTGATGAAAAAGTTGGTCAATAACGCATTGAATGTTGGTTTCTGGAATTTGATAAAAAACTTTAAATTTGTTTGGCTTTTTTGGGCGACAAACGTTGTATTTTCAATAGCTCTTACGTTGCCAATAAGTTTTTTATTGACTGAAAATTTGCTTAATTCTATTCAATCTGAAAACTTGTTGTTTGATTTTGATTACCTATGGTTTTTGCAGTTTTATAGAATTAATAATAAATTTTTTGAAGTATTGCCTTTCTGGATTTATGGAGCGTCGGGGATATACGTATTTATACAGTTGTTTTACATTGGAGGAACAATTGCGGTTTTTCATAATCCAAAAAAAAATCATTTTGTCGATTTTTTTTATGGGGGCGTAAAGTATTGGTTCAGGTTTTTTAAAATATTTTTATTAAGCCTTTTATTTTATTTTATTTTTTTTGAATTGATCAAAATTTTTGAAAAAATTTTTATTATTATTTTTTCGGAATCGATTTCAGATTATACTCTTGCTTTATTAAACGCATTTTCGTTTATCTTAAGCATTTTTTTTATCGGCGTAGTATCAATGTATTCCGATTATTTTAAATTATTTGTCGCTTTGCAAGAAAGAACTAAAATATTAAAAACAATTCCTACAGTGAATATATTTATTTATAATAATTTTATCGATTTATTTGCCGTTTTTTTTATAGTCGCGTTAATTGGAGGCTTAGGAGCGATTGTATATAATATAGCAGCTAATTTTTTGCCAAGAGAAAAAGTTGTTTACTTTATTTTAAGCTTTATTCTTCAACAAATATTAATTATTTTTAGATTTGCGGTAAAAATTTATTTTTATTCGTCTGCCGTATATCTATATAAGGAATTAAACGCCGAAATAATGGAGGAAGAAATTGAAGAAATCGAGTATTATTGAAAATGGAATAATACCAATAAGAGTTTTTGGAGATAAAATTTTAAGACAGAAAACAAAGCCGATAAAAGACATAGACGACGATTTAATTAATTTTATCGCAAATATGTATAAAACTATGGAACAAGCTCATGGAATTGGTCTTGCGGCAAATCAAGTTGGATTAGACAAATCTGTTTTTATAGTCGATATTTCGCATGTAGAAGGTTATGAAAAGTTTACGCCTATAACATTCATAAATCCAACTATCAAAAGTTTTTCGGACGAAATAAGCTCTTTTAACGAAGGGTGTTTAAGTTTGCCAAATTTAAGAGGCGAAGTGAATAGACCTAAAGCGATTGAAATTGTTTATTACGACATCAATATGAAAGAACAAAAGATCGAAGCGGACGATTTATTAGCTCGCGTTATTCAACATGAATATGATCATTTGCAAGGAATTTTATTTACAGATCGATTGGATAAAAATTTAAAAGAAAAAATAAAACCAGAACTTTTAAAGATAAAACGCGGCGAAGTTGAAATTGATTACGAAATTTATAGACCGAGAAAATGAGAGTAATTTTTTTTGGCACCCCAGAAATTGCTTTTTTTTGTTTAAAGAGAATTATAGAATCGAAAAAAGAAATTGCCGCGGTTGTAACTGTTCCAGATAAGCCTCAAGGCAGAGGTTTGCGCTTAATCGAATCTGAAGTTAAAAAAGCCGCCAAAGAATTTTCTTTGCCGATTTTGCAACCAGAAAGCTTAAAAGACGAAACTTTTATAACTGCATTAAAAAACTACGATGCCGATGTTTTTGTTGTTGTAGCTTTCAGGATTTTGCCGAAAATTGTTTACGAAATTCCTAAACTTGGCTCGATTAACTTGCATGGCTCGCTTTTGCCAAAGTATCGCGGAGCGGCGCCAATCCAATGGGCTTTAATTAATGGAGAAAAGGAAACAGGAGTTACTACATTTTTCTTAAAAGAAAAAGTCGACGAAGGAGATATAATATTGCAAAGAAAAATTGAAATATGCGACGATGACGATTTTGGTTCGTTATATGAAAAAATGAAAATTATAGGTTCTGAAGTTTTAATTGAAACGCTTGATTTGATTGAGCAAGGCGCGGTCGTTCCTACAAAACAAAATGAAACCGAAGTTAGTTTTGCTCCCAAAATTACAAAAGAAATTTGCAAAATTGATTGGAACAAGTCCGCAGAAAATATTAGAAATTTGATAAGAGGCTTGTCGCCTTACCCAGGCGCATTTTTTATTAAAAACGATAAAATGTATAAAGTATTCAAAGCTAAAGTTGTCGAAGAGCCTAAACTGAAGATTGGCGAGTTTATGCAAACTAAAAAGGATTTGTTTGTAGGATGTTGCGATAAGTCGCTGCAAATATTGTCAATTCAGCCAGAAAATAAAAAAATTATGAGTTCTGAGGAATTTGTTCGAGGATATATAATTTGAGCGATTAAAAATCCCCGTTGAA